>Ga0126342_10004845_pt1 | contig 23191 bp, 39 predicted proteins | sample Cyp1metagenome_FD_92528 | JGI IMG/M metagenome (GOLD analysis project Ga0126342, IMG submission 92528) | Coral microbial communities from Lord Howe Island, Old Settlement Bay, Australia - Cyphastrea 1 metagenome | ecosystem: Host-associated > Invertebrates > Cnidaria > Coral ...
AAAACACCGTGGCAGTGAGGGACGGATCGGGCCCGCGGCCCGCAGCCCATACTGCCAAACGTTGCTTTCTGAACTGCCTAGAAACTAGCTCCAAACCTTGACTTTGTGTCTGCCCTTCTGCACTGCCAACTGCCAGCTTGCGTCCTCTTGCAGCTGGCTTGCGTCCTGCATGCACAGCTCCGGTCACAGGACCCCTTCGCACGGCTACAACACCATGGCAGTGAAGGACGGATCGGGCCCGCGGCCTGGAAACTAGCTCCAAACCTTGACTTTGCCTGCCCTTCTGCACTGCCAACTGCCAGCTTGCGTCCTCTTGCAGCTGGCTTGCGTCCTGCACAGCTCCGGTCACAGGACCCCTTCGCAGAGCTAAAACACCGTGGCAGTGAGGGACGGATCGGGCCCGCGGCCCGCAGCCCATACTGCCAAACGTTGCTTTCTGAACTGCCTAGAAACTAGCTCCGAACCTTGACTTTGCCTGCCCTTCTGCACTGCCAACTGCCAGCTTGTGTCCTGCCCAGCTGGCTTCCTGCAGTGCCAGCTCCGAACTTGCCTGCGTCCTCTTGCAGCTGGCTTGCGTCCTCCACAGCTCCGGTCACAGGACCCCTTCGCAGGGCTAAAACACAATGGCAGTGAAGCAGCCCATACTGCCAAACGTTGCTTTCTGAACTGCCTAGAAACTAGCTCCAAACCTTGACTTTGCCTGCCCTTCTGCACTGCCAACTGCCAGCTTGTGTCCTGCGCACCTGGCTTCCTCCAGTGCCAGCTCCGAACTTGCCTGCGTCCTCTTGCAGCTGGCTTGCATTCTTCACAGCTCCGGTCACAGGACCCCTTCGCAGGGCTAAAACACCATGGCAGTGAAGGACTGATGTGAAGTGAGAAGTGACTAGACACTAGCTCCAAACCTTGACTTTGCCTGCCTTTCTGCACTGCCAACTGGCTCGTGCCCTCTTCCGTCAACTTGCTCTCATCATTTCTTGCCCCTGGCTGATGGTAATGTCTTCTCTGACGTGCTCCCCCTTGCCGTCGGTGGGGTCGGCGGATATATATATATATATAATTTATATATTATATTCATACCATTATATTCATCATCATCATCATCATCTTCTTCTGCTTCTTGCTTGCTTGCTCCTTGCTCGTGCAGCTTGAACTTGCTAAACATAGACTTGCTAAAACATTTTGTCTTGCGTCGGGACTTTGACACTTGCTGCGTTGACAACTTGCTGTGTGCAATTGCTTCTCTGACGCGCTCCCCCTGCTGTCGGTAGGGGTCGGCGGATAATGAATATATAATGAATATATAATGAAGATATAATGAAGATATAATGAATATATAATGAAGATATAATGAATATATAATCAATATTTAATGTATATAATGTATATAATGAATATATAATGAATATATAATGAATAAATAATGAATGTATAATGAATATATAATAAATATTTAATGAATATATAATGAATATGTAATGAACATATTGAATATATAATGAATATATGTATCATATATAGATATGTGTATAGTATATATATATGTATAATATATATATATATATATATGTATTATATATATATATATAATATATATATATATATACACAATGAATATAACACACACACACAGACACACAGACACAGACACAGACACAGACACACGCACACGCACACACACACACACACCAACCACACACACACAGACTGGCAGAGTTAAACTCAGAAATGATGGAACGTGAACGGTGCCGCCGTATCCATATTCAAGTGTTCAAGTAGGCGGCCTAATGGAAACCCATCTCGCCGTCGTTGCCGTGGCTTTGGGATTTGGTTGGATTCTTGGAGGCAAAGGTTCAAAGCCTGAGAGCCTGCCTGCTGTTCCTCCCTGTCATTGCCATTGCGGGTGTGATTGTCCCCATTGCACTGATCATACACTCCTTTTCATCTCTTTCTTGATCGGCTGGAGCACTGTCGATCTTGGTATTCTAGGTTTTCTGGAACCTTGCTAGGAGCCCAAGTGGGTAAAGTGCCAGCAGGTTCTCCAAAGGGAAGGAAAGGAGTGCTGGGTGCAAGCGGCCGACTTCTACCCATCTCACAATGATAGCTGGAGGAATAGCCTTGGTGAACTATGGGGAACCACGTCCGGTGTGGCACGCCAGGGTCTTATTAGCTCCAGAATTGGACCATTTTGACACCAGACTATGACGTCTACTTTGAGGAAATGTCAAGTGACAACTTAGACTTCACGGACTTTGTCTACTGTGGTGTCAACGGGGAGGGTTCCAGGCAGCATTGACCCTGCAACGATTTATTCACCCCTGCTGAATTGGGCAACTATCGTCTGCAGGGCGAGGTGTTGGTGGCCGCAGCCGGAATGGCTCCTCCACTTTGGCGCTCCCTGCTGTGCCTTGGTTGAAGACACCTGGGCGGCTGTGGGAAGATGGAGGCAACTACACACGAGGAGACATCATAGTTAGTGATCCCAACCCCCTGCCTGCAGGGCACGTGGTGATAGGTCACAGGGCTGTTGTGCCAGTTGCTGGAGGAAGTATCTTTGCCAAGAAGATCAAGAAGGTGAAGAGGGCCGAAGCCCCGTCCATGAAGATATAAGACCTGCGCACATTGCCTGTGCGATTTGACAATCAAGGTGTTCACAGACTGGAGTTTCAAGCGGCGGTGTCCCTCATGGATGACACAGAACCGCAAGGAAGTGGCCTTCAGCTTTCAGGACCAGTCCCAGCATTCAACTTGAGAGATCAAGCGTTTCTCCTTCTACATTTCATGAGCACTGGGCGCGGACGAATGAAATACCCAAGGGTGACCCATCCGTGTATGAGCACGAGGTCTTGTCGAGAATCCTGGAGTCGATGGCAGTGGTAGACCTGCTCAACTTGCCTGACTTGCAGTCTGCGGAGTTGATTTGCCGTAGATTGCAGGCCATTCGAGAAGCCCATTGCATTCCTCCAGGGCAGCCAGACTATTCCTCGGCAGATCACTTCATGGGATGGCGCTACAAGAATGCTGGGCAGGGCATGGACTCTTCACTGGCAGCACACGTGGCTAATGAGTTGAAGAATGAGACGGCAATAGCCAAAGAGAGCAGAAAAAGCGAGAGAAGAACAAGCAGCCCGCCGTAAGAAACGTCAGACCCAGAAGACGGCCGAAGGACTCATGAGCCAACGGACGGGCTGCTCGCTTGTTGCCCCGGGCGAGCAGCTGGAGGCTGGAGGCTGGAGGATGTGATGGGCATTGCAAATCATGTAAAGATTAATTCAAACCTTGAGGAGCCGTGTCCATTGGAGCCTGATCCTGTTCGCTGGCGTGAGTTGTTTCCATTGCCAGTTCAACACCAAGCTGGACTATCGGTCGTGTCTGCTCGCAGACGTAGGGCCAGGGTGCGGGGCAATGTTGAGCGAACTAATTCAGTCATTCAGGTGCTCAATGAGATGCGGCGATTTTTCATGTTCCTCATGCCCCAAAAGTGCGCGACGTCAAGCACAGCATGAGCTTTTTAGGGAAGTTTCCAAAACTAAGCATCCTCAATCAGTTTTGAGCATGCGTGAAGCTGTTGAAGAGCTTCTGCAATCCGACCTGTCCTACTCGGGCGAGGTTGCGTCCAACGACAGGGGCCAGCTGTCAATTCCTTCAAGCGGCAGCCAGGCTGTAGACATGATGGAATTGCTAGAGGAGCAGGGCCGGGAAGTTATCGCAGACCCGTTGCTGTATGATGTTGAATGAGGAGGAGTTTGGAGAGGTGATAGAAGAGCAAGGTTCTGTATGCACCTGCATGGATCCCTCTCTTCGACATGACATGGCTCCCTGTGTGACTTTTTTCAAGGACCAGTGTGATAGTGGTATGGTCCAATTTACCGACAAACCAGAGGGCTTGGTTACCCCCTTTTGTGTCACAAAGAAAAGTGGTAAACATCGCTTGATTCTGGACTGCAAGGATTGATCAAAGATTTAAATCGCCACCACTGTTGGCGCTGTCTGGGAACTGGGGCTTTGGGTCTCGTATTCATTGTGCAATCGGATTTGAAAGACTACTTCTACACCCTTCAGCTACCAGTGTCATTGCAGCGTATTTTTAGTCTTCCTGCTATCCCTGACTACATGCTCAGGCAATGGGGGATGGCGCCGAACACGGTGGCCATCTTCTTTATACAAAGGCTGGGCACATCCTAGAGGAGTTGGGCGATGTGGTTGTCATAAAGAGTGCACCAATATCAAGCACAGTTGGGGGCCGGAGTGTCAGCGGACAGAGTGCTGGTAGACGGCAAGCCAGCGCCTGATCTCGCAATCGGTGAGGTGCTGCTGATGCCGTATGCCGACAATCTCAACATAGCTGGCGTCGATGAGAGGCGAGTCCAAGAAGCGAAAGATGCGGCAGTGAGGAGACTTCGACAAGTTGGTTTGCTAGTCCATGAGGAGTTAGAAGCCTGCACCACTGCACAGTCCTTGGTTTGTTATTGACGGCACTGCTGGGCGTGTTAGCCCCGTTCCTGAAAGGCTTCTTCGAGGGCAGCTTGCTTGCAAGTGGCTGTCAAGGCGACCTCGGATGAGTGGAAAGGGGGGTGCAGCGTCTTCTTGGGCATGCAGTTCACTTCATGATGTTGAAGCGTTATTTGCTCAGCATACCACTTTGGTTTTATGATTTTGTGCCATATGCTGGTCATCGCAAATGCAGGCTGTGGACTGGGGCGGCGGTTGAAGCCAAATGGATGGCGACATTACTGCCTCTCTGCTCGGCAGACCGGCGAAAACAGTTGAGCAGCGTTTCGACGGCTTCAGATGCATCACTATCTGGTATAGCAGTATGTGCAAAATCTTGATACACATTTTCTGGGGACTATGTGATCAACAAGGGAGAGCTGGAGGTATAAAGGTAGGGATCCTGCGAAAAGACCACGGGAACAAGCATTGGTTTTAGGTGATCCTTTCAGCGATGTTGCAACGGTTAAACCTATTGAGCCTGTCATTGAAGATCCAGTTGAGTTGAACACAGAGTTCAAGGAATTTCCATGGGACTTCATGGACGAGAGCTCATGGTCTTTGCGCTTTTCACAACATGTGCAATATCCCAAGCACATCACGGCTTTGGAAGGTAAGGGGGCTGTAGCTGCTTTGAGACACACGTTTCGCTCGCTTGATCAGTTTGGTTGGAATCACCTACACTTAGTTGACAATCTTGGCTTGTGTCTGGCCCTAGCTCCTCGACGTCCCTGCGCCGCCGTACTTGTAGAAGGGTTGCATGCTTGTTGCTGGCAACAAATAGCGTCAGTTGCCGCTGGATTCCCAGTGAATTGAACGTGGCCGATCATCAGGTCGCCGAAGTGGGAGAAGCTCAGGCTCCAGCAAGCTGCAGGGAAATGCAAAAGAGGGCATTGAAGACTTTAAAATGTCCAGGCTCAGGCATGAGTCTGGGCCCTCGCAATGTGGTGATGCCAGACTCTTGCCACAGACCAAGAGCACACACCAGCTGTGAGGCCGAGATTGCAAGATCGGACGAAAGCTGGCAGGGCCGAAAGGAGACAGGCCTTCATCATTGAGGCCGCATCCATTCCCAGGTTTCAGGGGCAGACGTTTCTGGAACAACACGCGGTCTCTCAGGAAGCGGCAAGCGATTATATGAATCGCATGAACCAGTTCAGAAGCTTTGCAGCACAACAGGGGCTTTCTTTGAAGACTAGTGCAGACCTAGACGACAGCTTCACCAAATATCGAATTACATGAATTACATGTTCTCGGAAGAAAGCCGCATAGCAGAAGCAACAAAGAGTTTGGCAGCCCTCATAGACCACGTGCCAGATTGCGGCCAAAAGGCGGCCATCCCCAGAGCTCGTCGCTGTTTGAAAGGTTGGCAGAGATTGGACAGGGGCCACAAGACCCCCAATCCCGATGGAGTTGGTGTTTCTTCCGGCCTTGAGCATATGGGAAGGTCCAATGTGTCATCAGGCAACCATGATACTGCTGATGTTCGAGGGCTATCTGCGACCAGGAGAAGCGCTAAACCTGAGGGAGGAAGCCTCGGTTCAACCAACAGCCGCCCACCCTTTTCACAGTTTGAATCTCCATCCAAAGCATCCAAGGTGGGCCTCAGCGGCGAAACGATCCAGCTGGATTCAGGCCTCATGCCGTGCCGTGTTGGGGCCATTGCTCACGGCACTGCAGACTTGCGTGAGACAGGCGCCAATGTTGCCTGTGACGTACCAGCAACTGAAAGATGCTTGGATGGACAGTTTGCTGGGCGAGGGCCTCAAGCAAGGCCACGCCTTCTGTGCTGGACGTTTCTTTTCGTGAGCATTTTGAATTACTGGAGCTTGTCATGGGTGATCGAGAACCCATGGACTTGACGGGCTTGGAAGGCCAAACCTTTCAATTCAAATATTTGTAGGCGCATGGGGCATCAGTACAGCAAGTATACTACACTGTCAATACAAAACTCCTTGGAGAAAAAGCGCTGGATTGATGTTCTCCCTCTTTCCCAACTTACCAGGTTGTTTGCGATGCTGTCACACCATCCATGGCCGCTGTAGTTACTCTCACAATCGGCACATCACACTTCCTGGAAAAGATCCTTCAGGTGTGTGGTGGACTCTGCGAGCACAACCGTATCCCAAAGGTCTGTGTAACGACACAGCAGTTTCTTTGGTCAGTTCCTTCAATATGGGATAGGGGATGGATTCGACTGAGACATTTTGACCAATCTGGCATAGTCATGATCAGTTGTCTTGTGAGTGGCATGTCACCAGTCGATGATGCTTATGCCCAACACGGGCACTTGCACGAGAAAAGATGGGCATGCAAATCTGGTGCAGTGAAGTGGATCATGTATATATATATATAATATATATATTATATACATATATATAGATTATTGGTACTTTTCACAAGTCAACTTAGATTCAACTTAGATCCAACCTTCAGTCTTTCGATATGTCTTTGTGATCCTAGGTTTCCAAAGCAATGTTGGATTTTCAAGTAGCCAAACATATCAAATCCATGGAAGTTGGCTGAGGTGCCCTATGGATTCTACATCGCTTACGGGGTGCTTGGATCACTTCTTCTGATTTGCATTTGCTCAGCATTCTTCGTTGCAAGGAAAGCCATGCAAAAGCAGCAGCAAGCAGTTCGCCATCAATCTGCAGTATAGTCTAATTAGTGCAATTGCAAGAATTAACATGTTGAGCGAGAGTTGCTCCAGGTCTCTTGCCAACAAAATTGATTTCTGCACAAATTGGTCAGATGTTGTAATGGTCATCCTCCTGGGACAGAAAGCGCCCGGTGGATGGAACAATACCATCATTTTGGGCAAATTGCGAAACAATTTCACATCATATTGATGTCGTATTTATTTTTCCATGTTTATTCAGGTTTATTTTGAGCAATTGTCCGAATGTCTTGGGTCGCTCAATGTTTGCAATTTGGCCCGACCGTTTCCATTCTGTTCGTCAGTTGCCATATTCCATGGATAGCGCTCTCTACTAGAGAGGATTGTCTGGAGGTGATGGAGCTTATACGACTTGATGAGGTACTGTTTCAGGTTTCACCGTTCCAAGTGCCACGCAGGATGGTAGCATCTGGGTGAAAAAATGCGATGGCTTTCATGTTTTTCCATGTCGTAGCGTCGTAGAGTGTGGCTTGGATTGGAGACTAAGGGAAGAACATGGAAGAACAGTGGTCATGCAGAATTTGACAATCTTTGGAGACCCATGCCCTGGAAGTGGATGAGTTTAGCCACAGGTACCAAGAATGCTATGTATGTGGAGCCTCCAAGCAGGCAAGCAGAATTTCAGGCTTTTGATGAACCCGATCGCATCAACCAACCTCGGTGATGACTCCTAAACAGTAATTATCAAATCGCGGCTGTTTGGGTTCTATCTGGGCTGTGTGGAGTTACCGGTAGACAAAGGTAGACAAGTATGTATGATTAAGAATGGTCTCACAGCGTGGTTGCTGTGTCGTTTGCTGCCCGCAGGTATGATTTTGTGGTTCCATGCCTTCTGTTTAACAGTGTTTAATCAAGCGTAAAGCCTTTTCAAACATTGAATAGGTCGTTGATTCGACCATACCTTGGCAGAACCTCAGAACATCTCGAAACGAAAGAACGAAGAAAAAACTGAAAGAGAAGATGTTCCCTGCTGGAAATAAGCTGCTTATGGGCGCTGCCTTGATGGACACAAACTCATGGTCATGGTTGACACCTGAGGCTGGGGATCCAAAGTCAAAATCCAATCACTTCTGTTAAGCCGTCGTTGTTGTTTCTTGTAATTCCAGGATGTTCGTCCTTTACAGATAGCACACGTATCATAGAAGTATTCCCGTTAAACTTTTGAAATGCACATGGAAGATGCTGTATGCTTCTCAAAGAAATCTTCAAAGCTATTCAGTGGGGCCTTGTCTCTCGAAACAGGGGACCTCCAAATGGAAAGTCGAGGTTGTTGGATCGTGGCTCGAAGTTATGTCAAATGATGCTATCCATTACCATTCCATTACCCTTTCAATCTTTGCATCTCATTCAGGTCTGAATCTCACGGTGCAGCCGCATCGTAGCACCAGACTCGCTTTTGAAGCAATGCAGTCTTGAGGAGTTGAGTCAGGAAAGTTGCAGTCTTTGTAGACAGTTGTAGACTCTGTATGTTCTTTGTACGTTCTATTTATTCTATACCTAGTTCTACTTTTTTTGGTATCTGTTTTGCAGTGGTTTCATGATGTTTTCATTTTCACGGCAGGCTATGAGATCAGCCATGTGGGAGGAGAGGTGCCTTGCAGCCCCTCCGTTTCAAATTGACACGATGATGACATATGCTGTATATATATAATATGTCAAAGGAATGTAGGCAGAATAGGACAGTACCATGCACTCCATAATCTTGCATGTTCTGACTCCATGGGTTGCGCTATGCGTGGCTCAAGAATCTGCCGATCCGTGTCAAAACATGGTCCTGCTGCTCTGCCGCTGACCCTGGAGAGGTTGTGTTGCACATCGTATCCATTGGACTAACTCCCGAGTAAGACCGCTACAATTGCATACCCGGAACAGGGGTCATTCTGTTCGCAGGTTATCAGCCGTATCGTCTCTGGTAGGTCTGCGACGCAGACTCCATTGGCATACGTGCTGCAGCTCAACTACGTGGAGAAGAATGACCGTTGAATCTCATCCGGCCCACTCCAAATCGCAAAGATGCACAGCAGCAGCGCGGACAGATCCTACACATTCCGTGACAACACTGTCGCAGTGGCCGATGGCGGGAATCAGTCATCACCTGGCACTGGTGACAGTGGCACTGCCATGGAATGGAACAACAGATATCTTCCAGAGGCAGGAGCTCAGCAAGTAACAGATCGTCGAGGGCAACTTCGAAACGAGATCAGCAACAACATCGCGGACATCGAACACCCGGAAGATCTACTGCACGATCTGGGACACCCAAGGCAATCCATGATCGGCCATCCAGGACTGGGGAATCCTCAGGGAAACATCCACGGAGGACTGGGAAATCTAGTCACTCACATTGAGGCAAAAGATGGCATGGATGATGCATACAATGAAATCTTAGAGTATCAAGGCTATTATGAAGTCGAACTCATGCAGAATCATTTATTGGAAGAACAAGTATAGAAACTGGAGGGAGTCGTCGAGTCAAAGAGCAAAGTCATTGATGATATTGAAATGAAATCCACCGAATACCTCAGAGGATACAATGACAATGTGAACAGCGAAATCAGTGTACTGAAGGAGATGCTTAGTCAATCAGCAACTGAAGTCAGAGAGTACCAAGTAGAACTCATGGTTGCTGCCCAAGACGACGAAGGTTCCACAATGCGCATCGAAGAGCTGGAACGCAGAAAGAACCTGGCGGAGAGTGTCGCTCAGAGGATCCTCGACAAGGGCATGATCATGAGGGAAGAATACCAGGACCAACTTCAGAGCCTTCAAGGGTTGTTGGGCAACCGAGCAAAGAATCAGACAAATGGAATGTGACAGTGAGTATGCCCAAAGTGTTGCCAATCATCTTTTTGCTGATGGTAGAGAAATGCAGAACAACATGGAGGCATCTATGAAATTCAGACAAGAGTCTCAGTTAGTAAGCTCGTCCAATGTCGATTTGCAACTGGCAAGCCAATCTACAGCTCTGGAATTGCGGGAATCGCGAGATGAGATATATGAACTTCAACAATCATCAGATCTTGCGGAACGAAGTATCCAATTCAATGATGACAATATGAAAAAGATAGTCAGAGAATGTAGATTGAAGGTGAGTGAGGCAAATCAACAAAGATTGGAGAGTGACCACAAACTACGCTCAGGCAGGAACGTTCCAGGGAGAACGAGACGCAGGCCATTGCCGACCACCTGATGAACTCGCAGGAGATTGAGGAGCTGAAGGGGCAGATCAATCGTCTCGAGGCAATGATGAAGATTGAAGCCACGACCAGCAATGACGAGGTCGCCGTTGCCACGAGAGGGAATGTGAATCACCCCATGATCGACGCGCTCGAGAACCAGCTCAAAATCAGAGAAGTCCAGATTGGCGACTTGATGGAGGAAGCCACCCGGAATGCCATGGAGAACATACGACTGAAAGATGAAGTACGAGAGTTCTCATCAAAGGACATATCCAGTGCGTCCGAGGATGTGGTCGAGAGGTACAAGTCGGAACTCATGGCAGAGAAGAAGTCAAACCTGGTCGCATTGAACGACAAGGGCAATACGATCTGGCAAATGAGCAAGGACCAAATTGAGTTGCGTAACGGTATTCTAGAGAGAGATGAGGAAATATCGACCCTGAAAGCTAAAGTGGGGTTACTTGAGAAGGAAGTAGATCAACTCACAATCGGGAATCTCAATTACCTTTCATTCTCTGCTGGAATAAGCCGTGATGAGCACAATGATCAAATCATGAAATTAAGGTCCGAGCTCGAGGTTGAAAGAGACAGACATGCAGTGACGAGACCCTACTATCGTCAAGTCGTTGACGCCTACAACCACGAGGCGGAAGAGGTGGCGGAGTCGAAACCAGAGTAATGCTGCCACATCCGGCGACGCCGGACAAGCATTCTCTCGACCATCTCAAGCAGTCTCTGCCACCGGAATCTCTGCTCCAACCATGGCGAACCTGCAGGTGGGCGGAGCGAACAGCAACATTCCATCACTCCGAGGATCAATTCCAGATGATACAGCTTCGCAATCGAACCTATCAGGCATTGATGCACCTCGAGTCTCCCAAAGGGAAGCAGACAAAGTGTTCGTTGGACCTTGGCCGAAAGTTCAAGATGTAGACAACTGGAAGTCGGATGTCATCAAGAGTGTCACACTCGCGGCCAATGACGGTGACAAGGCAGCCTGGCAAGAATGGATCCTACTTTTCATGATCCTGAATCACTTCAGAACGCCCGGAGTAAGGAACACACTATTCACCATGGAGCATGCGGTGAAGATGCAATACGTTGGTGACAACCTTCTTGACCGGTCGAGATGGCAACGAACATGCTGGCCGAGGACACGCCACCTGATGATTGGTTGCAGGACAGCCTGTACAAGAATCCAATTCGATGATGTTTGACATCAAGCAATACGAATCGTGGGATGAAGGTGATGCACGGAAAACCTACCGTCATCTGAGGAATGTCATCGAGAGGACCATTGCCAGGACGAAAGAAGACGAACACTCGGCTGCCCGGGACAAGTACGCTAGGGAATTTGCGAACGCAGGCAAACCTACAACTCCTGCACCTGCTACCCCGACGCCGAAAGCGGGCAACGATCCGACTGTCAACCCCAAGGCAAAAGAGAAGTCGAAAGCCAAACCAAAAGCGAAGTCTGATCCTGCTACTCCAACACTACCTTCGCCACAGCCAAAGCAGCATACTAAAGGAAAGGGCAAGGGAAAGCCTAGGAGCGCGAGCAAGTCAGCATCTCCAAGCTTCCACTTTGTGAAGAAGTCGTGCAAGAAGGGAAAAGAGCGTGAGTACAGTCACGACAAGAACAGGAAAGGTGGTGTGAAACGAAGCAGAAGCCAATCTCCAAGGAGCAAGTCACCTGCCAACACGCCCAAGAAGATTGATGAATCATGTTGGAACTGGGCCAAAGGGAAGTGTAAATACGGTGACTCGTGCCGAAGGCGTCATGACCCTCATTTGTTCAACACTGCGCCGAATACCGACGCACTGGCTGCTGCAGCACTTGTCGGAGACTTTGACAGCGATGATGAAGCTCCGGTGACCTTCAAGTCAGATTCAACATGAAGGGCACCAAAACCATCGAGTATGTCAAGGACGACTTGGTGCAATTAGCCTATTCCGTTCGACTGGCATCAGTTCGGGCAAAAGGGATGGCAATCATTATGAGTGAGATTGGTGAATATGCAGGCATCGATGAAGTCCACGTTGTTATCGGTCCGAAAGTCGATGTTAAGATCAAGATGATCGAGGATGCGGATGGCATTGTGGATGAACAGGTGTTTGCAGAGGACTACATTCAACACGTACCCGGAAAGTATGGGGTCAAAGGGAACGTGATGTATATCACAGTACCCCTTGAAGAGAGAAACAAGAAGTTCATTATGGATTCAGGAAGCGGTCATGACCTGATTGCATCACGGAAAGCAGACCGCATGGACATGGACCTTTTTGACGATGACGTGATTAACTTCTGCACGGCAAGTGGAGTGACGATGCACACCTTCGGTGTTGTCAATGGGCAAGAGGTGCCTTGACCAAGGATATACCTTCGTGTGGCCAGCTGGGAAAGATCCGTTCATGATTGACAAGAATGGCATGGTTATCAAGATGAAGGTGAAAGACCACATCCCCTACATTAGCATTGACCAAGTGAAGGAGTATGGAGGTCATGAAAAGGTCAGGAAGTTGCTCAATGTGTTGGATGATGACTGCTCTACGTCAGAGGGCGAGGGCACCATCATCCTTGACGGGGAAAGTGGTGAAGAGATGATCGAGAATCCCAGCGGCAAGGTGAAGATCAAGATGTTAACGAAGAAGGTGGGCAGGAAAAGAAAGCCAAGAAGAAGAAAGCCGAAAGTATCAGAAGTCGCTGTTGGAAGTGATGTAGAAGAATGCCATGAAGTGGTTGATGATGACAGTGATGAAGAAGCTGAGACGCGGTACGGGCTCAGCGACACTGAGGAGATACCTGACGTCGGTCAAGATATCGAGGTCGACAATCAGGATTGGTGATGAGGATGAGGGCGACATCATTGATGTGGATGAAGAAGATGGAGGACCTCGTCTGAGCAAGAGAGGCGCACTGAAGAGCGAAGCCAAGACCAAGGAACATCTTCTCACCCATCGGTTCAAGAACCCACATGGTGAGTCATGTGTTCGAGCAAAGATGAAGCATCGGAAGACATTCCGAGGGGCATTCCAGAGAAAGCTCACCAAGTTTGGAGGGTTACCTTTGACTACGTGGACAACCGTCAAGTATATTAACGAGACTATGGTGTTGAGAAGACCATCTTCGTGATCAGGGACAGGTACACTGGAGTGATCCAGGCACACCCATCAGCACGAAAGGACGCTGACGCTGTCATCAGGGCAGTGAAGCAATTCATGGGCCGAAGGAAGATCAGAGAAGCCTACTCAGATCAAGCTCCCCAATTGGCCGAAGCAATGAGAGCTTTGAAAATCCCGTGTGATCACTCGCTGGCAGGAAAGACGAAGCACAACTCCCTTGCAGAGAGGAACAATCAATTCCTTCTTGTGGCGACTACTACATGTATGTTGGAAGCTGGAATACCTCCTTGCTTCTGGAAGTTTGCCATAAGGTGTGTTACTAACCTCCTCAATGTGGAGCCCAACGACCAAGAAGTGAGCGCTTGGTGCAAACTTCATGGTGAAGAGTTCAACGGGAAGATGATGCCGTTTGGAGCATTGGTGTACTTCAAGCCAAGCGGTGCAAGACATGTACAACAAAAGCACAAGTTTGATCCTATGGGAATCCCAGGTGTATTTGCAGGGTACGACTTAGCACCAGGACTGCATTGGTCAAGAATGTATCGTGTCTGGACGTTGGCCGATTGGTCAAAGCAGAACATAGCATACGACACCAGTGCACCGATACCCAAGCTGAAGACGCCCCACTACACCGAGAGGGTCGAGCTGAAAGAACCATTGGAGTTCCCATGCAAGATCAACTACGAGAAGATCAATGTGACGATCGATGGCTTGAAAGAGAAAGATCGCTTGGATGGAAGTCCAGACTATCTTCCACTACCACCTCGTGATGATGATGATGATGGTGATGATGATCAAGACGGCGGAGATGGTGGAGGACCTGGTGGCAAAGAAAAGGTCGATCTAGCCGAGAGCACCCGGAGGGACATGGAAGAGCTTGAGATGGAGGGCACCAGAGAAGTAGCCCGAAGGGCCAACTTACTTCCACCACCATGTCTTGCATGAACAAGTCCAGCCCGAAGGTACCCCAAGGGTTGAGATTCCGGATGATACCCCAGAACATTCCCTTGAAGGCAAGCCGAAGGATGGGAAAGTTTATCTCAACGACGATGGGGAGAAGGTCAAGATCGACAGCCGTGGACGACCATACCGTATCGATGAACGAGGCTTTAAGAAGTTCCGCAACTCTCCACGTCCCGACAAGTACACTCCAAAAGACTGGCAAAGAATTCCGCACGAAAGAAGAAAGGAAATCATCAAGGTACAGGAGATGGAGGCGGGAGCAGAAAGGGAGAGGAGAAAGGTGGAACGAAAGGTTAAGGAAGCCGAAGACAAGGCCGTCGAGGAGAAAGAAAAGAAAGACAGGATCCAAGGACAAGGGCCACGGTGTTGGAGTATCTGTTAGTCAGGACTATGTGAAGTATGGGACAGTGTTCTACTACAAACTGCCCCATGCTTCCGTCGGAAGCTCGGGCATCGCAAGTGTTGTGGAAACCGACTCATCCGACACAGACATACCTGGTAATGACGACTTCCTCGATGGATCAAGGACGCGGAGTACAACTTTGAATCTGGGAAAGTGGTCACGGCAGCACCTAGATCATATCAACCTGGAGACATGCCAAAGCCCCAGGATAACATGGTGGGCAGCCATCTATTCCCATGTATGCCGTGCATCAAGCACCAGAAGACTCATCGCGAGAAGCTGGATGGTGAAACCAACGGCATCAATATCAATAAGATGTTCAACACTGCTGTGGCAAGACCAGCTGGCAGGAAGGAAATGATGGAGAATGATGATGCTCGAAAATCCATGCGAAAAGAATGGTTGGGTCAACATGATGCAGGAGTCTATGATTTCAGTGTAGTGAGAGAGTATGACGATGTGGTTGCCGAGGCGAAGAAAGCAGGGAAAGAAGTTCACATGGCTAGAATTCATGGAATTTGTGTGGAGAAGAACTTTCAACTTCCCAAAGGTCATCCAAACCGCGAGTTCAAAGGACGAGGCGTGCTACTTGGGACCCAGGTCAAGAACCAGTTCTGGGAAGCCGCATTCTTCCAGGACCTTGGGAACTCTCCAGCAACTTTTGAGGCATCTCGGTGGGCTGGCTTATGGATTTTTGCCCGGGAACGATGTGAAGCTTGCTGATGCAATTCAAGCATACATTCAAGCAAAACTTACTGGACCACCATTCTGGGTTGAGTTACCAGATGATGCATGGCCTGATGACATCAACTTCCGGAAGTTCCGTAGACCAGTGGTACGATTAGTCAAAGCCCTTTATGGTCATCCAGATTCGGGTATGATGTGAGAACAGCATTGTCATCGGAATGTGAAGGAGTTGAACTTCATTCCTGTTGGGGAAGAATGCCTTCTATGTATTTTCATAAGGAGCTTAAACTTCTACTGGTGATCTATGTTGATGATTTGAAACTGGCAGGGCCGAAAGAGAACCTAGCGAAGGGTTGGGAGATGCTTAGATCCAAACTTAAAATTGAACCAGAAACAGATCTTGGTCTGTATCTTGGGTGTTTGTTGAGCAAAGGATCCTCAAAACTCCACGATGGGACTTCGGTATCAACCATGACCTATATGATATGGAGAGTCTGTTGTAGCTGTCGGTCGAAAAGTACCTGGAAATTGTTGGCAAAGATACCAAATTGAAGAAGGTTTCAGCACCAAGTTTACCTGAAGAGACCAAGAATCACAAATCACGTGCACCGTGTCCAGGGGATCCCAAGAAAAGTGTAAACTGCCCATGGTGTGCTCACAATTTTTGACCCAGCAGCCTCAATGCCTTACCAGCATGGGACCGACGGAGATGACGTCTCTTCGTCGGAGTCTGCTCGAGGCGCGCTTGCTCCGCATGCCGCCAGCGTTTTGATGAAGCTGCTCTACGCGGCGAGGATAGCTCGTTTCGATCTACTACGGTCGATAAATTCTTTTGGCCAGGAATGTAACTATACCATCTGATGTGTTATGTCAACTCCAGTTTATCAAAGAGGATGGTGGGCTGTGTTGGAGACACATTCGATGGGCTATCTCTGTCATTGTTTGCTGATGCTGATTTTGTGGGATGTTCCAAATCACTGAGGTAAACATCAGGGTCGCATATGCACATCCAAGGGGGACACACACGTTTTCCTTTGTCTGGAGGCAGCAAGCGACAAGGGTGCGTAAGCCACTCTACCCCTGAAGCGGAGATTGCAGCAGCTGATGTTACTCTTCGGACCATGGGTCTCCCAGCTTTGAGCATGTGGGAAACCTTGACAGGGAAATCACCCAAATTCGTGTTCCATGATGATAATCAAGAGATGATTGGTGTGGTCTGATCCTGGAAGAATCCAACTATGAGTCATCTTGAAAGGACTCATGGGATTTCCAGTACTTCAATGCACGAGCATTTCAAGAGATCCAACTATGTGCTTATGTATGAAGTGGCATCCAAAATGGCGGCTGACATACACACCAGAGGTTTCAAGAATCCATTAGCCTGGAAACGGGCATGCATGTTGATCAATTTGCTTCGAAAGAACTCAGTGATATGGCGAAGCCAACCACTGATGTCGACACAACCGTTCGCCAAGTTTTTCAATCCCGGACCAATGAAATACCCAATTTTCCTTACACTGAAACACCAATTTTACCCTCTGAAGTATATCAGAAAGGGTTTTCTGCCAAAGAACAAGTGCAGCAACTGCCTGGCATGGATCCCATCTTGGTTGTGAAGACGCCAGTCTATTTTCGCAAGCGGCCACCGGGAATCTTCATGGCAAAGGACTACCTCCGGAGCACATGGATCTTGGTTCATGGCAAATGGGAAATATTGAGGACAAAGCCTCTGTATTGGAACAACAAGATCGGTTTGATCGTTGGGTTGAAAGAGCTTGTTTTCAATACCATCCCATCAATCCAGTCACACCAGCTCCTCAAACAACAAATAACGGTTGTCCGGCAAGAATGCGACGTCGTTCTCCGGCTTCAAAAGCCAGCATCGGACAGACGCAGCTGCAGCCCAGCAAGACTGCGACGTCGGTCTCCGGCTTCAAAAGAAAGCACCTGACAGACGAAGCCCAGCCCGGCAAGATCGCAACGCGTATCTCCGGCTTCACAAGCAACGGATCCGAGAAGAACACACACATAGACCCATCCAATCCACACCCACCTTTGACAATGAGCACCGCTGGACTATATCTTCGAGAAACTCCAGGTGAACACCCCATTACCGTTCATGCTGCGCCTCCATGCACAGCGCGGGTGATCAACACGTTACTACGTATTGTTCATGGGGGGAGTGTCGGTTGGGGTGGTCTTCCTCATGGTTGTCCTGACAACCCTTTATCCTGCTGAAAATCAAGACCCCGACAAAAATCGAATTGTGATTACGGGAGTCCCTGGAAAGGTCATCAGAGATCGACCCAGAAAACCAAAGTCTAGAAGGGATAAGAAGCTGGAGATTAAGAGGAACAGTGCTGATGAATGGGTGTGGGAGGATGAATCGACCCTTATTCGAGTTCAGAATGAGCCTAGGAGGAAACTATTTGTTCCCAAAGAGGCAGGATATTTGCCGTGTAGCTTGAAAAGGGTCAGGGACGATAGGGTAACAACACAGAAGTTTCAATCCAATTTGAGGACTATTAAGGACTCATGAAGAATGGCAGGTAACAACATTGAGAGTTCAAATCTGAAGAAAAGGGTCATGCGGTGATTCAGTAGTGACATGTACCCGGTCCGAGAATATGGACATCATTCCTCTTGATGATATGTTTATCAGCCATCCAAACTTCGGCATTCAACTCGTAGATCACATGATTGGGACATCAAGATGACTCTTCATATAGGAAGAGCGGGAAGAGGCAGGTCTATTTTTTCACCTTCTGACATGCTGGTGTCGGCATTCAAGGACTACGAGGTAGCTCTTGATATCCACGAAATGAAAGATGAAACACCCTGTTTACTACTCACGTGCGCTGAAGAGCTGAGCCTTATCACCAAGATTCACCAAAAGGATCAGTTCAAGCTCATGCATGTAGTCACTATAACGGAAGATGACAACCTGTTATCACCCTTTGGTAGGGAAAGTGGAAAAGGTGCATACGATAGCCAAGCGACTGTGTGTTATTCGCGGGTCCCTGCACTGGAGGATCTCTGTGGAATCGATTGAGCAGGAACATGGGCAGCTTGACCGCTCACAATATCCAATTGAAAGCATTTGAGTATTGGGAATTATGGGAAGAGTTTGCAAAGTGTTTGAACGATGCTCTCTTCATCGGTGCAATGGCGATGTTGGAGTTGCCGAGAGGTTGTGACTATTGGCGGGATAAGCGGATGACGGACCTGATTCGAGGGACGGACTCGTATACCCATGAATTTGACGGATGCATGTACGGTTTGAAGTCAAGGTTCAGAAAGTGTTGGAGTACCCATCCAGAAACCATGGAGAATTGTATCGTGGGGGGTGTCCTTCAACAAGCTACATTCGAAGTGTGATGGCTCCCACGAGCATGAGCAAAGCGCTGGTAAGGAGACAAGGGTAACCCAACTTTACACTGATGAGATTGTCAAAATCATACTGAAAAGTGTCAAGAATGAGATATTGCTTGACAGAGCATATGGAATACCCACTAGAAAGGATAGTGCGTGTAACAACACATCGAAGGCATTATCATGTGTAGTGTTGCAAGGCCAGTTGAAGGATGTTCATCAATCCACCTGTCAGGATGAGGCAACTCTCAGGTCATTACTTGGTGAAGCCTTACGGTGGAAGGTGAAGGTGAGGTTAACCCTGCGACGCTTGTGCCCCGATCTTGGTCCGGAAACCTCCTGCGCTATCCCGTTGGAGGCCATGGCGACGGCAGCTACGTCATCGTCCACGGCTACCACTGACGGAAGAGGCCCTGGACCTCAAGCGTGCCGGACGACAGTTGCAATCCTGGGGGCAGTCACTGATGGTGGATTCGGGAATCAGATCCCAGCGAGGTTCACTACATGGCAAGAAGAAGGTGGGCCATGCACGGACAAGACGGTGACCAGGTGGATCGAGAATGTCCAAGTACCAATCATCTTTGTGGTATCTTTGGCATTTATTTGAAGGAGGCAACGGCCTGACAAGGTGATCCATGCATTGGAGCTGCTTGCTCGAGTTTTCCGTAGTGTCACGCTGCAGTCGGAGCTGGACATGAAAGTTGAGCTTCGTGAATGAGGCTGCCAGGATGGTCAAGGCATTCAAGCCCGAAGCGACAACCGGTCAGCGCTCAGAGATCTACCGTCACCTATGCACGGTGGAATGTGCAGGGCGAGCAGATGAGATGTGGGAGGCCCTGAGATACCAGTACTCGATGCTGATTAGCGACAGCAAGACGGTCAAGGAGCTCCACATCAAGATGACAACAGCCACCATCACTAGCCTTGGGAGCCTCATCAAGACTCACCCACCAGTAGGGTCAATCATCGACCGACTACGAAAGAAGGGAAAATTCCTCGAGGTGAACCAGATCCGATGAAGCAAGAAACCGCTCAAGGGGCAGGAGATCAAGCGTGCGCTGCCATTTGGTTTTGTACGGAAGACAGGGACTACCGCGAGACCAACGTCAGAACCCGGTACTGGATGGAGTGGGAAGGAGAGATGGTCCTACTGTCAGTGATGCAAGGGCCTGCTGGCAACACCGCGGATGTGTCCACCTGGCAGCAGTAATCTGAGACGCGCTACGGTGTATGCATGTCTATCACTGGGGGTTCTAAGTGCCCAGTTGGTCAGGAACGACAGCGCGTGCAAGATCCCGGAGGATGAGTGGCTGAGGATGTACCACTACATCATGGCAAAATGGGAGTTGGCGAAGAGGGGATCCTTCCTCACTGCCGCATCGCTGATGATACTGATTGGCCCCCACGACTATGACATCGCAGATGCAACAGATGTGGGAGCATTGAAGAGAAGCATCGTCAGCTCCATTGGTGGGGAGATCACCGACCGCCCGAACATCCCCAAGGATGCAGACAATCTGTCTGGAAAGTTCCGGAAAGGGACGACGGTGCTGATCACTGACCTGAGATATACCAAGTCTGCACTGCAACAAGCGCCAATGACATCGGCATGGGCCTACAGGACATGGGATGGGAGATCGCGTTGTTCAAGATCCATGAGTCGAGGTATCCGTCGCCACTGGAGAAGGTCATGGACACAATACACAATGGACAAGTCGATGGCATTTTTGAAGGAGAAGAGCCAAGAGGGTGATGTCACTGTGTACATCTGGCTATCTTTGCAGTTCGTGTTGGGACAAAACCCCCCATACCTGGTCCTGGTCGACAACCACTTTGCAGAAAGATTGACATTGAGGATTGTGGAGTTGGACTTGGAGACGACCCGACCAATCTTCGTTGCCGTGTGCCCGAACTCGAAGTTCAATGATGTCGAGGGGAAGAGGGAAAGGATTGCCCAGGAATTCGAATCCGGTCTCAGGGGTCAAAACATATTGGTGTCGACGGCACCTCAGATGTGGAGAGCGACGTATTCCCAGTTCGGTCATCAGTTCAAGATGTTGAAGAAGAAGAAAGAGACGGCACGGCACTGGGCAAGGGCGCAATTTGGTCTGTGATCGAGAAGCAACTGTTTAGACAAAGAGTACTGCTGATGTGCGCAATGGACAGGGAAAAGGTTTCAGCATTCAATGCTAAAGCACACATTCAACTGAGGAGAATGCGACTCCAACTGATGAGTATTGGAAGGAGGTCGAAGAGCTTGTCGCACCCTAGCCTTCCAAAACCCTTTAAATAAGGAAAGACTCTTTATTTAAGAAAAAGCTCCTTAAAAAAGCATTTAAATAAAGGGTTTTTCCTTATTTAAAGGGTTTTTTCAAGGAAAAGTTTTAAATAAGGTGCTTTTTTCTTAAATTAAAGGGTTTTTCCTTATTTAAGGTGCTTTTCCTTATTTAAGGTGTTTTACTTTAACTTAACAATTTGTTCTTTGAGAACAACATAATTTGTGGTGGCCTCCTGTATAGGAGGCCATTTTGAGGAGCACGCTCCTTTCAAGGAGCAAGGAGCATGCTCCTGCCCACCCCCACCCAGCAGCCACTCCCTTTTTTTCAGCACAAGCTGGGCAGCTTGTTGTTGGCACAGAACTTGGTGAGCACATTGTTGGAAATGCTTGCAGCAGAAGCAGGGCCTGCTCTTCGCTCAGCCCACCTAGCTGCAGCTCCACCCCAATCTTCGTCCCTGTAAGTGGCATGGTCCAGAGGATTATCTGGTTGCTTTTCACACAGCTCCTCCATCAAGTGCAGCTGTGGCTTCATCTTCCATGTGTTGGAGGTATGGGAATGAAAGGCATCCAAAGCCTTCAGCAAATTTCTCAATCTAAAAGATTCAGCTTTCATGGACACGGGACTGAAAGTATGCCTGAACCACGCTATGTCGTACAAATTCTTCAAAGAACCAAACCCTTGACCTCAGAAGCTCTTCCTCTGAGTTTTGGAGCTTTGTTGGCAGATTTCTGCAACATCTTCACTGTCAAATTGCTGTATCGCTGCTGCGCAACATTCTCTGAATAGTACTTTTGGATCAGGAGAGAGTTGCCTGACTCTTTCTCCTTGGTTGGATCCAGGCAACTTGGGCAGAACTATCCATACAAAAAGATTTCCCAAAAAATCTGCTGTGCAGCCTTGGTCCATGGTGTGCAACCAATCTGGCCTGAACTGGTGGATGCGAAGTGTGGGAGCAGCCAAAAGCTGGCTCACTTCCATATTCATGGATCTGCCTGTGCAAAAAAGTCCAATGGGTCAAGGGCTGGTCTGTGGTGGAAGCTTTGGTGCGCATATCCTGCAAAGTGGCACGACACAGCCAACATATTCCTTCATTGCCTTGCCAACCAGGAAAAGAAAAAATCTCTTTGAACGCCTTCCAGTCAGCTTTGACTAAAGAAAGTGCAGCCCTTATGCCATGATGCAGCCCAGCATTTTTTTTCCTAGGTGCATCAGATGGCTTCCATGGGCTGCCATCATGCCTTGCCAAAGGGTCACCACCTGAAGCTTCAGACATCTTCGCCCCGGATGCTCCTTGCGGAGCTCCGCTGAAACTGATTGCAACTCCTGTTGAAGAGCTTCCCAAACTCCACCTTGTCTCTGCACGGCCACGTGCAGCTTTCTGTTTTCACCCACCACTGCAGCTGTCTATCGAAGTCCAGGGGCGTCCACGCCCAGCGAACGCACGTGGCCCTGCCACGTTGTTGGATGGCTTCAAGACCCTATTGTCCCACCCACCACGTATCCCAAGGGGCTCATCCTGAGCCAATGGTCTGCAGTATTCGGCCCTGGCAGTTTATTCGGCACATGGGTGGTGGTGGTACCAATAGGTTCTATTCTTAGGAGGTAATGGTTCATAGGGAGCAGCATGTATGGAAATCACAAAAATATATATTTATATTTATATATACATAAGATATATTTACATCGGATTCTGGACGCATACCCGTCGGAGGAGACCTTTCGCCGCCATTGTCTCCAAGAGTTTCAACACCTGGTGCGCTGAGATCTGGGAACAGCTCAGCCCAAACGGCCCAAAGACCCCCTGGCTAAAGCCAGGTTGACCCAGACCTTCAGATCCTTCAGATCCAATTAAAATAACTACTATATAACTATAAATACTGTAAATATCTATATAATAAATGATGACTTATGATGATTAATGACGATTTCAGTGATTTAATGATGATTTCAGAGCATTGTTTCCAGGTTTTGAGGGAGACGGAACTCGGCTCAGTGGCCAAGCCAGTTTCAATCCCGA
>Ga0126342_10004846_pt1 | contig 23191 bp, 7 predicted proteins | sample Cyp1metagenome_FD_92528 | JGI IMG/M metagenome (GOLD analysis project Ga0126342, IMG submission 92528) | Coral microbial communities from Lord Howe Island, Old Settlement Bay, Australia - Cyphastrea 1 metagenome | ecosystem: Host-associated > Invertebrates > Cnidaria > Coral ...
GTATCTGTGATATGATCTATGTATGCTTGTGAGTATATGCGTGTATACAAAGAGGTTCTAAGTGTGAGCACTCGCAAGGGCACAGACATATGTGAGTTCGCACAACACGGAGTCATATACAAAAGTTTTTGTAATATGAAATATGTGCACCTGTGAATATATGTATGTATACAAAGAGGTTCTAAGTGTGAGCACTCGCAAGGGGCACAAACATATGTGAGTTTGCACGGCATGGGTTTATGTACAAGCATATATATATATATATTAGTATATATATATATATACTTGTGTGTGCTTCAAAGTGTGCACTGGCAAGGCAGAGACATATGTGATTTTGCACAACTTGAGTTCATATACAAAAGTATCTATCATACGCTATATGTATACTTGTAGATGAATGTATATATACAAAGAGGTTCTAAGTGTGTGGGTTCGCGTGGGCAGAGACATATGTGAGTTTGCACAACATCGGTTCATATACAAGAGTAGCGATGATATTATACATGTATACTTGTGAATATATGTATGCATACAAGATCATACAAGAGGTTCCAAGTGTGAGTGTGTACAAGGGCAGGAGCATATGCGGTATATGAAATGTTGCATAGAAATGCTATATATTTGGGTTCTAACTGTGGTGATTTCGAGAGGTTCTAACTGTTAGAGTAAGAACCCGGCCAGATGTATAAATCTCGTTTTTCTTTTTTCCAAAAAAGGTTCTAACTCTATGTCCGTCACTATATATGACAAAGAGGTTTGCCCGAGGACAATCAATGACCACAATTACAACTATGATCATATATAATTACCAATATTACCAATTACATAGTTAATCAGTTATATATGGTCAATTACAACTATGATCAATGACCAATTACCCAATAACGTGCAGAAAAAGGTCTACTCAGTTGGGTGTGTTTTTCGATGTCCGAATAATGTGCTGGAAACTCACAGGACTTTTTTCAGTGGAGGAATCTTATAGCGTAGGCAGCGACCCCGACATCTTGGCTCCAGCCAGAATTTCAGACATCTTGGTGACATTTCCCTCAGGTCTTGCAAGACTTCCCCGATCATGCGCAGATCTTGCGTAGGGTGCCTGGGTCATTTTTGTGGTTCACCTGAGTCAACCCCAAACATCCAATGAGTCACAGGGATTACTGTGACAACCCAGTGATAATTTATCCAATATCATCGACGCAGGATTGGTACTGTAATTATTTTCGACAATAGGATTATTCATCATGATTCATCATGAACTCAGGGTGATTCATTCGAATAACTCAGCAAAACAAGGGTTATTAACATGGTTTAACACCATCAAAGTCATCATTCACATCTCTGGATTTATTTTGGTGAAACCACCGTGGGCTTTCACCAGCTGTCTCCACCGGGCACCGGGCATCATGGCATCATGGCTTGTGCCCCGGCTCCTAGGAAGTCGTGAAGTTCATTGTCATCCGTGGCGTCAAGCGATTCGCCCACTTGACTCTCCAGGCCAGAGAGAAACAGGACGGGCTGAACGGCATTGAACGGCTGAACTCATTGTGGGTGATGGAGTTATGTTGGGATATATGTAACATATCTGTATAATTATATAAACATGTGGTTATTTATGTATTATATATATTATACATTATATTATGGGAGGTGAATCCATATATAGAATAAACATATAGACATGGGTTTGTCTAAACATGTGGTATACGGATGTCTACGGTATACCCAGAAATTGTCATTATGACAATCGACAATCAAATTATGGGGTGCTCTATTTTCAGACAAACCCATATGTTAAAATTCGTGGTAACCCCACTCCCCCAGAAAACCTACCTTCTGTCTACTTTTACTGGTATTCACGGTATGTTTTTGCATATTTTTGTCGCGTTAATTTCTAGGCTTCTTTGGGAGATATTTGTGCCTTGGTTTTTGTTTTGGTACCATACATACACCAAAGTGTAGTAAGCAGGATAGTGAGGCTGATTCTTCGTTGCAACTAGGGGTTTGGGGGGAATGCATTCTGAAGGAATGCATTTTCTCCAAATCGATCCAATATATCCTCTAGACTTCAAGACTGGCAAATCTTGGATCTTGGATTGGGGCACGAATGCATTCGGCATTCTTCCCAGAATGCTGAAATTACAGCATCATGGCATTTTCCATTCTTGGCTTCAGCATCGTGGGGAAAGAGGTAGAAAGGCAAGGCAAGTTATTCTCAAGTAGTGTTGTCCTTTCCGAGGGTGGCACTACTGCATCTATTGAAGGATGCTAGTTGATACCAAAGTTACATTTTCTCAAAGACATATAAAACTATTTTCCAGAAATGTCTAATTCGTTTTACTGCTACGCTACAAATTACACTTGTTTGAGAATACAATACTATTTGAAGAGAGTACTGCATCCATTTAAGGATGGTCTTTGAAAGCAAAAGTCTTTAAAAGTACTACTGCATCTATTGAAGCATTCTATTGCAACGCGCTAAGTTACATTTTCTCAAAGGAATGCCCTGCCATTTTCAAGATACGCGTAATTCTTTTCAATGGAACATTTCAAACTATCATTTGTTTAATCTACTACTGCTTCAAACGAGTACTGTATACAGGAAAACAACTTTATCGTTAAAGTAGTGCTGTGCTCTTTATTTTAAAGGAGCTTCTCAAATGTTTGTTGACTTTTTCCAAGAAGTACTACAGCTTTCAAAGACTCGTTCAAAGTAGTGCTGCATCTATTGAAGGATGCTGGTTTAACACAGTGGTACATTTCTCAAAGACATGTTGCACTGTTTCCAAGAAATGTGTCACTCTTTGTACTGAAACATTGCAAAAAGTGATGCTACGCTACTACATTTGTTTAAAAAGAACACCATACTATTTCAAGAGAGTACTGAATCCATCCAAGAAGGTTCTTTCAGAAAGTATTACTGCACCTATTGAAGCATTCTTCGACAAAGCGGTGTTATTTTTTTAGTGCTTTTTTTTGTTGTTCTGTGTTTCCAAATGCTTTTGCATTTTTGAAGGCACGTGGCCAAAACCTCGAGAAAAGGGACCATGTAGTGGAACTGCCACCTTTCAGACTTTCCAAGCCAGTTAGTCTTTGCTGCATCTCTTCCAAGCCATTCATTAACTTACTTTATATTCTTTCGGATTTACTCTCCTATTCACTGGACGCTTGCTGGCGGGCCGGTTCAAAGTTCAACCCTTTGCTCACCTCTTTGCTATTGCCTCCGCGCCCCTTCCCAGTAGGTCTATCTACCAAAGGAACTCCCCGTGAGGTTTTCGTTCTTCCGCACTTTCTCTGAAGCCTCTAGGAGTAAAACTGATTCACCACTTAGCTGCACAGGCACTGATGTTGAAGACTGTGAGGGATTTTTTTGGGCTCAAAACCCTCAACGATTCAGTTTTTTTTCAACTAAACATGCCCTCAATAGTTGCATGTCCATGAGCCAACAATTAGTTTATCATAAGTTTTCTCCATGGATTGTTGAAAGAACGTGATCAAATTTTGGCACTAGAAAAAAAACATCGATCAAACTGACTGCTGTGGAGAGTCCTGTGGAGATTTCGTTGCGCAGGAGGGACTTACAAGATCTCCGACTGCAAGTCCTGCCTCTGCATGGAACAAGCGTTTGAGTGGGGATGACACCGAGAAAAGTGCGACAAGTCCAGAATTGAATCATGGCGAAACTCTGGAGCTGGATGGAAATGCTCAAAGCGTCATCGATGGTGCCAGACTGATCAGCATGCAACTTCGATCTGTGGCAATTCAGAAACCTTTTCAGAAAAGCATTTTTCGCCTCAACTCTGACGCCCAGAGGCTAAATCATGACATTTAAAGATTGAGTCACCAAGCTGTGTCGTTCTGAGAATGTGGACCTACCAGAGTCAGCAAAAAACCTGTTCGTTTCTAGTGTTTTTGGTCTGGGCTGTGTTTGAGACCCCCGCCTTTCGACATCAGACATCCCAAAGTATCTTGAAACCGAAGTAACAGTTGTACAAAGGGTCTAATGATCTTCGACACCTTAGCATCTGCCATAGCTGCGGAACAGGTCCCACACAAATTCCCAGCTCCCAAATATGCGGAACAGGTCATATGGATTCTCACATATTCATTCTCATCGCCGAGGCAATACAATGCTGCAAAACACCGCTTCAGCAAAGACCTGGCAAAGATACCAATATCATCCCAGTCAATCTCTGGCGGATCAAAGCTGAGAAGCGAGTTTCGGAGGAGTCAAGTGAAGCGAGAATCGCAGGTGCCGCAGGTGAAATGGCTGGGGCTGGAGTTGTGAGGAGAAATCACTGGGAAGTCATTGCACAATATGTTGAACACATGGATGACGATGTGATCATGGCAGTCACAAAACTATAAGACACAGTCAGCTATTTAATCGGTTCAGTATCTCAGGGAGGAAACAGGTCGGTGATTCATCTGGTACTTCTTTAGCCAATTCACCACCCCTTTTTTATCTGGGAAGTTGGGACCAAGCTTGTTGGACAGATTCTTTGAAGTTGAACTTGACCTTCACTCTATCTAGAATCTAGAACAGTTTCAGTGCGGCTATCTGCCGCCAATGACTCACCAGACTCACCAGACTCACCAGACATCAGTGGTAATGATCAGCCATCCGCAATTGAGCTATTCGAAGACTTTCGAAGGAAGTTTACAAGTCTAACTTCTTAAAATATGGACAGATGCAGCAACAGTGGGGAGGGCAGCTCGCTAAAGCGGTGGGTGCGGAGCCATCTGGGGGAGGAGATGAAAGATGAAAAATTGCACACCGTTGTGGCGCAAAGCAGATTTCGAAGTCAAAAGTGTTAAAAACTGACGGGTTTGAAGCACTGTTGGGAGTGGAGATGTTGCCAAAGTGGACGCCGTTGTGGCGCAAAGCATATTTTCAAGTCAAAACGCGCAAAACACCTCATGCTCGGAGCACTTTTGGAAGTTGAGAGGTTGAAAAGGCGCACGCCCTTGCGGCGCCAAGCACGTTTGGAAGTCAAAAGTGTCAAAAACTGACGGGTTCGGAGCAATTCTGGACGTTGAGATGTGGAAAAAGTGCACGCCGATGTGGCACGAAGCACATTTGCAAGTCAAAAGCGTTAAAAACTACGGTCTTCGACCACTTTTGGGCGTTGAGATGTTGAAAAAGTGCACGCCGTTGTGGCGCCAAGCACATTTGCAAGTCAAAAGCGCCAAAGACTCACGACTTCTGGACGTTGAAATGCCCAAAAAGTGCACGCCCTTGTGGCGAGAAGCACGTTCGCAAGTTAAAAGTGTTCAAAACTGACAGTCTCAGTCTCAGGCCACTTTTGGACGTTAAGAGGCTGAAAACGTGCACGCAACTGCAACTCCAACTCCAACTACACTACGCAACATCAGGCTACAACTACACAACACAACACCAGACTACAACTACGCTACACTACACTACACTACACTACACCGCACCACACCACACCACACTACACTACACCCACACCTGCACCTACACCTACAACGACAACTACACTACAACTACAAGTGCAACTACAAGCGCAACTGCAACTTTAACTTCATTACGCTACACTAGTCTTCAACTACACTACATTACATCTACGACTACAACTACAAATGCAACTGAAACTTCAACTCCAACTACACTACACTACACCGGTCCTGCGACGAAAACCACAACTACAACTACACTAGACTACAACATACTACAACTACATTGCACTACACTGGACTGCACTAGACTACGCTGCACTACAACTACAACTACACATACAGCTACAACTACAACTACAACTAACTGCAGTTACAACTACACCTACACCTACAGCTACAACTACAACTAACTACAATTACAATTACAACTACATTACCCTCCACTACAACAACAACGACAACAACAGCACCAGCAACACCACCACCAACAACAGCAGCAGCAACAACAGCAGCAGCAACAACAACAGCAACAAAAACTGCAACTGCAACTGCAGCTATAACTATAACTACAACTGCGCTACAACTACGGCTAGAACTACAACTACACTACACTAGAGATGGATGGATGGTTGGTTGGTTGGATGGATGGATGGATGGATGGATGGAGAGACGCAGAGAGAAGGCGACAGGACAGAAGAGTGAGAGAGAGAGAGAGAGAGAGAGAAAGAGAGAAAGAGAGAGAGAGAGTTTTGATCCATCAGTGGGTTCCATGCATCACAGCGACTCACCTCTGGTATAGTTTCCTATCTTTGAAACTTCCACCACCGCCTTGTGCGGAACTATTGGTAAAATTATGTTACTTAGAGTGGTCCCCACCCTGACATATGGTTTATTCTGACAGAGTTTCTGACATATCATCTGGAAATACATATGCATATAGGCAAACATATTCTGGCATTCTATCTGACATTCTTTCTGACATATATTCTGAGATTTTTGTGGCATTCTGTCTGGCATTCTTTGTAGCATTCTTTCTGACATTCTTTCCGACAGTCTTTCCGGCATTCTATCTGGTATTTACTTTGACATGTCTATTTGGCATTCTATGGATAACTTTTGACATTTTTGTGGCATTCTGTCTGACAGTCTTTCTGGCATGTGTTCTGACATTCTTTCTGGCATCTATTCTAGCATTCTATTTGTCATATTTTCTGGCATTCATTCTGGCATGATGTCTCGCGTCGATACTGACACTCTCTGTGGCATCCTGTCCGGCGTCTGTTCTGACTCTCTCTGGCAGGTATTCTGACATTCTTTCTGACATGTGTACGGGTCCGTGCCCAGCCTGATCTGGAGCTTGCGATAGGGTTTGGGTCTGTGCGTGGTTAGAGTGATCTGGAGCTCGCGATAGGGTTCGGGTTCGGGTCCGTGCGTGCCCAGACTGCACTACAGCTCGCCATGAGCTTCTGGAGCAAGCTTACATCACTTGAGCTGGTCCGCTGGTGCCCACAGTGGCGGCGAACTGGCACAAGGAGGACGTGAGTGGAGGAGTTCCACCTTTGATAAAACCTAGAGACCCTCACCTGGCAGGCGGGGAAAATACCATTGTCGATTGGTTATGATAGAGAAGTAAGTAGATTACCTGATTCAATGAGGATTCTTGTAGCATTGGAGGGGTTACTGATGGTGGGTTTACCACAGCCTCCAGCTTGGACCGGGATGGCCTTGTGGGGGTCCCTGAAATTTACCCCATATTGATGATATTCTCGTCAGAAAATGCAGAAACATCCCACAAAATCACAAAGATCCATAAAAGAACCCCCCACACACACACACACGTTCATAAGTATCTATTTATAACATATCTCATATCCCATAAAGATCCATGAAGTATCCATAGAATATCCATATATACATTGGTATTCCATATGAAAACAGGTAGAAAGTCCTAGCGACAATTTGGAGTATCACCGCACGACCCGTAACTGACGAGTTTTGTAGGACCGCATTTTCATGGCTTATATACTCTCACCAGGGCTACAGAAATAGGGTTCTTAACCAGGCATGATCTGTGGGATCCAGGGTTATTAACCAGTACTCGTAATTCAATGTTATACCAAACGGGGAGGAAGGCCGCCAACGGGCCTAGACACCAGAAGTCAAACACCTGTGTTTCTTCCACTAGCATTGTGTTCCCGGGTTTTTACAAACGGGGGCTTTATGCGTCTTTCTACCTCCATGTTGTCACTTCCTCCTCTGGGCCCTCTTCAGATTCAGTGCGCGCGCATCCCCCTAACCTTGATTTTGAAACCAGAGGCAACCTGTTGATTTTCACTGATTTTCAGCTACCTCTCCTTTTCCTTTCCTCTCGTCTCCCCTTCTTCCACATCTTCCACTCCTCTGAGCCTCTCCTCCCCAAACCTCCAAAAATCACAAAAAATGGACGGGCACCGCCTCGCTGAAGGCAGTCAGTTGTGCTGTTTGGGAAGGTTTGGAAGCGAGAAGAGAGGAACTTATTGAAAAGTAGCCAGGACTCAACTCACCACTCTCTAGAAGTGATAGGCTTCTGCAGGCACAGGTTTGGCATGGCTTTGGATTAAGGTTTCAAATGAAAAACGGTGGCCGAAATGCATGGCTGGGACAACTAAAAGACACCCTGCCCCCCTTCCCCTCCCCTTAGGTCCAGGGGGGTGCGTGCGCGCAAGGCCGCTCTGAAAATGGAGTTTCGAATTCCAGCAAACATGGTTTCTCTGAACAGGACCCTCGCAGTATATATATATATATTATAATGATATATATATATACACACTACATATATAATATGATGCATTTTTGTTAATGAACCCTAGGTTTCAAGCATGGATTTTGCCTTTCTTCACAGGGCAAGAGGAAACCGATTCACGATGCGGGGACGGCGGCGGCTGTTGCATGGTATTCTCCCATGGATGCCGCAGCTGCAGCGGCTTGGCGGGGCCCCTGGGGACATGGGGATTTAACCATGGGGACATCAGAAAAACACCTCCGGTAAACGTTTACATAACTATGGAAAATCACCATTTTTAATGGGAAATCCACTATAATAAATGGCCATTTTCAATAGCAAACTGTTGACATAACTAGAGGGTAAACATCTAACATGGGGATTTTTCACTTGATTCAACCATCTTTCTGAAAGATTTTTCACTGATTTAACCTTGAAATTCTGGTATTGTCAAAAGGGGGTCGGGAGACCACCTTTTTATTTGTTTCATTTTTTCCAGAAAATGGAGAAAATGGTGATGAACCATTGCATGGAATGGCTCAAGCCAATCTGGATCAGTTTGCCAAAGCCACAGCTTGAGGCGACTGCTGCTGCAGTTCAAGCAGCTGATTCTACACTTGGAGAAACTTCACAGCATGTTTTTTTCTGTTTATGGTGGTTTAAAGCCAACAAAATTGGTGGATCAACCACAATGGGTATCATGGGGGTATCATCCAATGTTATGGGGGCTTCGCCGTGGCTATGTCCCATAAGCATCATGGGCCTGTTGTACGAGTGTGTCCCAAAATAGGGGCACCCCCAAATCAACAAAAATCAAACTATTGAGTGCTGAAACAGCCGTAGGTTTAGGTTACCACCCAATTTACTGTAGTACCTGATTCTGGTTGATCTTGGAAGTTTAAGGGTGTCCCAACAACAGTCACCCCCCACCAAATAAGACTTTCTCGAAACACCGCGATGAACCATCATGAAGCCCAACAACAGGAGCAACCATTAGATCATTAAGCCCCTATTTTCATGGGCTACCATTGGAGGGTGTTACCTTTAAAGTGGCGATAATCAGGGATCCCATGATGATTTTAAACCACAATTTTTCTTTTGAGGGAAACTCTACAGAGAACCCCACCGTCCCGAATAAAAAAATTGTGTGGTTGGACCATCGATTTTCCCACGACGGTAAATCATCGATCAGGAGAAATTCACAGATTGGAACATGCGCCAAGACGAGTTGGAAGAGAGCGTCTTCTCCCGCCTGGACGAACTCAGTGAGTCACTCGGCGCCCTTTTGAAACCCAGGGGATAGATCGGGATAGAACATGGGATATCAATGATCATTGAATCTGGTTGGTGGTTTGGAACATTTTTTATTTTTCCATATATTGGAATAATCATCCCAACTGACTAATTATTTTTCAGAGGGGTAGGTATACCACCAACCAGAACACCAACTGAGTCCTGTAGAAACCACCTAGGGCCTAGGATCGGTCCATGTTTGAACTCTGAAGGGTAAAAAACTCAAACCGTTTCAAAACACGTTGAGAAAAACATGAACCCCAAAACATAGAAACATGTTTGGACATAGGTGTTGGACCGTTTAAACATAAACAATGCATGTCATGAGGGGTTTGAAACTACTAGAGCCAACCGGGTTCTGGAATCCGTTCAAACTTGTTGAATGCTTCAACAGCTTATAAACCTTTGCCAGCCATCGAGGGGTGTTCTATGCTCAGTGTTGATCGGATTGTGTAATCCGTTTCGACCGTTTATATAAAGACACAATTCAAACAGATTTGACATCCTCCAGCGATTAGCGAGCGCCTCGTTTGCGGTGGTGATTGGAGTTTGCAATCTGATGAAACATGTTTTAACACAATGATAAACTCGTTTCGACATTTCCAGCAATCAGGAAAATTCTTAACCAGTCAATTCGTTCAATCCGTTTAATAATTAAGGAGCCCGGCCATGCCCGGCCCAACCCAACATCAATGGGAATATGGGTGCTGGAGTGCAAGTGCAATGACACGCACAAATCATGAGAAGTATATCTATCCAATTTTGAAGGCCTTTATTGATCAAGCTGATGGAAAAAGGAACCGCCGTTCCACAGGGTTATGAGCCCAAAGCCATGGAAAGATCTAGTTCATTGCCCCCGAACCCATTTTGGAGTGAGAAAGCCCAGATGGAGCATAGGTTGATGGAAAGTAGACCTGAAGAACTGCCAATTCCAGATGATGAAGAGGGTGTAAGTGAAGGGGAGGGTAAAGCGAATAGCCCGGAACCCCTTGAAGATGTCAAAGCCCCGAAGTCAAAGGAAGCAGAAGGTCCAAAGCCAGGCAAACAACCTAGCAGGGAAGCAATGACAAGGAAGAGGTCTCGAAGTGCGCCGAGGAGCCGGAAAGAGAAGTTTGAGGAAGATCAAGATGATCAAGGGTCGAAGTTTCACACCCCAGCCAGTTGGGAGAACCCAACGGGGAAGGGAAGGGGTGGGGGGACTAGTGGTGGCAGGGAAATCCAAAGGAGCACGGGGAGGGTGGAAGCCAAAGAGGAGTTGGCAAGTCAATTGCAGCAAGACATTGAAAGGGCAATGTTTGCGCAACTTCGACAAGAAAAGGAAGAGCTCCAGCAGCAGGTTAGCAGGCTGGAAGCCAAGCTGCAACAGCAGGGCAAGCACAAAGCCAGACGCAGCACCCCGCAGTGTGCACCTGAGGAGCCCACACTGCAATCAAAGACACCACCCCACAGCACCCCGCAGTGTGCACCTGAGGAGCCCGCACTGCACCCCAAGACACCGCCCTATGGCAGAAAGCAGTGTGCACCTGAGGAGCCCACACTGCCACCGAAGACACCACCCCGCGGCACCCCAATGTTGACACCAATGTCACCCTCACAAGCTCCAAGATACACCCCAGGAGGGACCAGAGTCCCGTCAGGTCCACCCCCAGAGGACCTGCCCCCATTGCCGGACTGGCCGGAGTCCTTCGGCTTCTATGAGATGCATGAGGATGAAGGTAGGAGGAGGGGATGCAGGGATGAAAGGAGGTGGACACCAACAATTCTGCGTCAAGGAGAGCGGAATGAGGAGTGGCACCATCGTGGCAGACAGAGCCGCGGGAGATGGGCAGCAGCAAAGCCAACAACATACAGGGAAGACGCATTGAGGATGCACCAACACCAACAGATAAGGATAAAAAGAAGGGTGAAAGATGTTGAGGACTTCCAACATGCAGAGCACTGCATGGACAGCTCAAGTGAAGAAGCAGCACAGGAACGAGCAGAGAGGAGGCGCTATTGGCAAGCTCCAGTTTTGAAGGAAGAAGACACAAGGTCAGCAAGAGGAGCCGAAGTAGCCTCACTGATGAAGCAAGCAGCACAAGGCATGGGTCAGAAGATGTATACCCAGAGCGAGGTGGATAAGATGATGCGAGAATTTCAGGAGACAAGAAAGGCAGAAGAAGAGCGCACAAGGAGAGGTGAAAGAGGCGATGAAGGACTGAGGAGCTTTCAGGTGACGTTGCCTCCTCTCCCAGAGCCACAAGTGCACAACGCATCACTTGAAGCAGGAGACTGGTTAACCCAGATCAAGCCACTTATCTCAGATGTCAGTGTGCATGCATCTGAGTGGTGGGAGGCGGTGTTGAAGGAGACAGACAAGCAATACCAGCAGTGGCTAACAGCAGCCCCCCTGGACAAGCTCAAAGTGACCCCGCCAAACACAGAACAGTTAGTGCAAGGGCATGAAAGGTTGGCACAGAGGATTGCCGTCCTTCTCATGCAAGCACTGCCCCCAGGTCTGCGCCAAGAGATGGTGTCAGCAAGACAAATGGATGCCCCCAACATCCTATTTCGCATCTACAAAACATACCAGCCAGGTGGGTTAGCAGAGCGGAGGCACACCCTCAGCCAACTCACCAACACAGCTACAGCAGCCACCCCGACAGAAGCAGTGGCATCACTCCGGTTGTGGAGGAGACAAGCACAAAGAGCAACAGAACTGAAAGCTACCATGCCTGATGCCGTACTGCAAGTACGTGCACTCACAGCCATCATGGAAGGCCTCTTAGCGAAAGATTCACAGGCATCCTTTCGCGTCAGCTCACACCGCATGGCCAATGGGATTGACGTAGCACCCACGGAGGAGGATATTGGGTTTTTCTACGACCTTCTCTTGGCAGAAGCAGAGCACATGGTGACAAGCACAGCAACACAGGCAGACCTGGGAACAAGTGACAACAAACCCCAGGTCAAAGCATTGCAACAACAATACACCCACAAACCAAAGGAAGCTCCATGCAAGTATTGGAGCCAAGAAGGAGGCTGTAGAGCAGGCAGAGCATGCAGGTTCCAACACGACTGGCAGAACATCACTGACAAACAAGATCGCTGCTGGCTGTGTGCAAGCAAGCACCATCGCAAACATGAATGTCCCACCCTGACCAAAGAAGGACAGCCGCCGACAGCGGCAGGGGGGAGTACAAGCGATGGGAAGATGATGGACGGAGGTGGTAAAGCCAAAGGTAAAGGCAAAACCAAAGGAAAGACCTTCGGACAAAGTGCAAATGCCAAAGGAGAGGGCAAAAGCACAGAAGGCAAAGAAGAAAAGGTTGAAGGCAAGGAAGAAGGAGACACGAAGCCAAGTGTCAAAGCGGAAAGGCCAGTAACAAGCCCTAAGGAAGAAGCCACGGGCAACACAGGCAATCAAGAAGCACTGATGTCTGAAGTTACAAGCCTGCTCAGGTCAATCAGAGTTCAAGCAAGCGAACCAGCAGTCAAAGCAGTGCAACTGAGGAGCATCTATGAAGCAGGCATACATGCACATACCCTCATAGATGGAGGGGCAACACATTGCCTCCGCCAACGAAAGACACAGGAGGAGTGGGCACAGGCAAGCCCAGTGAGTGTCAAGTTAGCAGCAGGAGAAACACAGATGAGACAGTGTAGTGACACCACAACACTCCTAGTTGAAGAACCAGTACAAGCAATTATCCCAGTGGCCAAGGTCATTGACTTGGGATACGTGGTGCGCTGGGATCGAGATGCGTGTCGGATAGAGCATGTCCGACATGGAAGGATCCCAGTCGAGATGAGCCAAGGTTGCCCAACAGTACCCCGAGAGTGGGGGGAGAAGCTCATGGAAGAGGTTGAAGAAGCCGAGCGAAAGAAGGGGCGACTGAGAGCCATTATGAAGCTAGATGTGCTGGCAGAAGATGAACATGAAAAGCGCATCGCCGAGTTGAAGGCAACGTTCCCACAGGTGCCAATCAGGATCTTAGAAAGGATCCCGGGGGAGAAGGAGTGGGACCCAGACCAAGTCCCATTCAACAGGCGAAAAAGGAGGCAAATTGAACAGGCCAAGATGATAGTGATCAACATGTGTTCTGGCCCCAACACAGAAAGATGGAAGGAAGTCGAGAAGAAACAAGGGGTCGTGGTTCTCAACTTAGATGTGTTGTTGGGAGTCAACGTGATGGATCCACATGTTGGAGGATGGCTGGAAAGCCTGATCGCCACAGGCAAGGTGGTGTTCTGGACAGCAGGTCCGCCATGCCGAACAGTGTCATTCTGCCGTCAACGAGGATTAGTAGACGGTGGGCCCAAGCCCGTACGAGCAAGAGAAGGACCCCTGAGGTTTGGATTACCCAACATAACAGCAAGCATGCAAGAGCAAGCAGACCACGACACAGCATTGTGGCTGAAGAACTTGTGGTACATGAAATTGGTCAAGCAGGCCAACCCGCAAGCAGAAGTCATGGTCGAACAGCCCCGCGACCCGGCAGAATGGCAAACCCAAGTTCAGGATTGCCCCACCTTTTTGGTGTGGCCAGAAACGGCGCAGGTTATGAAGGATCTGCAACTTACACCAGTCAAGTTTTGCCAAGGAAGCATGGGACACCCTACAGCAAAACCTACTACAATCCTCACAGACGTGCGGGAATTACAGCACCTGCAAGACACACCAACAGGAGCACACAGCAAGCAATGGCCAGAAGACTTGAGGAGCCGAGTGGCCATGTCCAAGACACTTGCAGCATGGGCGCCTGGACTGGTGGAAGTGATCAAGATAGCCATGAAAAGAAAGGTGGAGGAAAGTCCAGGACTGAAAGCCATCAGTGCCAAGGAAAGGGAAGCCATCCGAGAGTGGCGAACCCACGTGGATATGAACCACATGCCGTATCGCAAGGATTGCGGTATATGTGTGGAAGCCATGGGCAAGGATCGCCCACACAGGAGGCAAAGAAATCCAGCCCCCTTCACACTGTCATTGGACATTGGTGGTCCATTCGTAGAAGGAGTGGACCAAGTGAATTACCACAAACCCAAGTATATCCTCATTGGTGTGATGACAATACCAATGTGGAAAGGTCGACCAATGGTGGAGGGCTTGAGAAAGTTGGGAGGCGATGAAGAGCCTATGGAGGAGTTGCCTCGGCCACCTGAGGAGAGTGAAGTAGTTCTCTCAGGAGAACTTGAGGAGGAGGACGGAGCAGAACCCAGCAGTCCCCAGCAAGAAGCCCCCGGCAACCCCCAGCAAGATGCAGCCCCCGGCAGCCCCCAAGCACCAGCAGACTCAGATGACCTGGACCCGTTCCAGGGTCAAGATGATAGACAAGCCGAAGAATCTGAAGCCCGCATCAAAGACTTGGATGCACAGAACCAGAAGTGGAAGGAGTTCATGGGAGGAGGCACCGACTTCACAGTCAAGTCCCTCACCATGGCGGTGCCCATCCGAGCTCGGAGGGCCAAGGTAGCAATCAAAGGCTTGGCTCAGATTGTGGCCAGGCTAAGGGCCATGCACATCCCCATCACACGCATCCACACAGATCGTGCCCAAGAATTTTGTGGCAAGGAGTTCCAGCAGTGGCTGGAAAACAGAGACTTATGGCACACAACAACAGCAGGCGACGAGCCATCAGCCAATGCCCGAGCAGAAAACCATCTTAAACTGCTCAAAGGCCGTACACGCACACTGATGAAGACGGCACAATGTGAGTTGACTTACTGGCCATTGGCGCTCAGGTATGCGTCGGAGGAGAGGTTCAGAAGTCAGCTCAGAGAGTGTGGTGTACCGGCACCCCCCATGTTGCCATTTGGCATCCGAGGGTATGCGAAGAAGAAGGCATGGCAGGACAAACACGCCATGTGGCGAGCACCAATGATGGGCGTTAGAGTGTGGGGCCCTGCATGCGACATGAGCATGACAAGCAAAGGATACTTCCTGCAGGTGGAAGGTACCAACCAGTTTATGAGATCCACAGTGATCATCATCCCCAAGCAATCCCCAACGGTGCTTGATCCCGTCAATGGAGGAGCCCCGGGAGCACCACATCCACAACAACACGCAGGTGTTGTTGAACCCCCACAGGCAAATGCAGGAGTTGATGAAGCGCTCCTTTACTCCCCATCCCTGGGCCCTGATGACATCGATCATCCAGGAGACCTCCTGGATGACAACCCCAACCCGGGGGAGCTTGAACTAGCCCCCCATGACCCCCCAAGAAGACGGGTCAATGGCAAAAAAGGCCCCCAGTTCTATGATGGACGGCCCTTTGAACCAACTTTGCGGCATCTCAAAGTCGGGGGGGAGTGGGAGGAAGAAGAGGAGTGGAGGCAATGGTACAAGCAATGGAGGAGGTGCAACAAAGCAAAAGATTTGGCGGTGATGGAACATGATGGTCTAGTGACGTGGATCAAAGAAGAAAGACAAACAGCAAGGGATCCACAAACACTACAGGTGATGTTGGAAGCTGAACAGAAGCTCAACCAACTTGAAGCAACATTGGAGCGTGAAGCAAAAATCAGCAAGGTCAGCCTGGAACAGGAAGCTGAAGAAGAGGTGCTCCAAACAAGAGTGATCCCGTTAGAGGAAGTGAAACGGGACATGGCAAGTTGGAAGCCCGTGTTTCAGAAGGAATATGATGCATTGGTGGCTGGGCCGGTTACTCCCATCTTTGAAAAGGAATGGAGAGAGATGGAAAGACAAGAAGTGCCGGTAGAAGTGTTACCAGCCAAAGCAATTGCATCAAAGAAACCACCCAACCGAAAGAAAGGTAGAGTGGTGGTGTGTGGAAACTTCACAGAAGACAGAGATGGACAAGATGTGTCAGTAGGTGGAGTGTGTGCCATGGCAGTAAGAGGAATGGTCCATGTCGCCACATGCAAACAATGGGCCATAGGATCCATTGATGTGACAGGGGCATTCCTACAAGCACCTAGAAGGCAGAAAGCAACAACAAGCATAGTTCAGCCACCACGACTGCTCCACCAGTTGGGCATCACAAAAACAGACGAAAGATGGCGCGTAAACTGCGCACTCTACGGGTTTGTTGAAAGCCCAGCAGATTGGGCGGCGTGTCGTGATACAGAGCTAGAAAAAATGACTTGGGAAGAAGGTGATTGGTTTTATTGGCTAGAGAGAAGTCCAGAACAGCACCTATGGAAGGTCAAGAAGGCGAAGAAAATGCAGAAGGAAGGAGAACAAGGCGCCACAGCAGGCTGGATAGCTGTGTACGTGGATGACTTTCTGGTCACAATGCCAACCACAGAGATTGCAGCAGCATTCCGCAGAATCAAAGAAACATGGAAATGCTCAGAAGAGGAGTATGTGGTTCAAGAACATGCGATGAGGTTCTGCGGATATGAATTGAGGAAAAGAGAAGATGGAGGAATGGAGCTCACCCAAGAAGGGTACATCACCGACATCCTACAGAAGTATGGAGTCAGCAGCACCGAGAACACACCAGTACCTAAGTTTGAGGATGCGGAGGATGAACAAGAGCCTCCCATTGCCATCATCAAGGAGGCACAGGCTTTGTGCGGAGAACTGCTATGGATTGCTGGCCGAACTAGGCCGGACGTGGCTTATGGAGTAGGGTTGATGAGTCGGCTTATACACCGGCGGCCTACTCTAGTGGTTCAAATTGGCCACCATATGCTGCGCTACCTTCACGGCTCTAGCCACTTGGGCCTAGTGTACAAGCCGGTGAAGGAAACTGAAGAGGAGTGGAAAAGATTGAAAGTTCTTGCGGACACATCGTTCGCACCACCCCATGAGAAATATCGGTCAGTGCAGGCAGTAGTGGTGGAGCATGGAACAAACATCCTAGCATGGCAGAGTGCTAGACAAGCATTCATCACGCATAGCACAGCAGAAGCAGAACTGGTAGGGTATAGCGAGGCGTTTCAAATTGGAGAAGCGACGTCAGCTTTGCTCCAAGTGCTTGAGATTTGTGCTTCAAAGAGTTTGATAGGAGATTCAAAAGCAGCACTAGCACAGCTCCTGGGTGACACAGGACCTTGGCGCACGAGGCATTTGCGGCTGAGATCAGCCAAACTTCGAGAAGCTCTTCGTGGTCCAGGTGCAGAGTGGGCGGCAGAACACTGTCCCGGGGGAGAGCTAGTAGCTGATGGGTCGACTAAAAGACTCGAAGGAAGCGCATTCCAAAAGTTTGTCAGCATGCTGCGGATGAAACCTGAGAGAAAGAATCATGTGTCACAGCAAGAACCAAGAGTAGCAAAATTAGAAGGGTTTCCGTCTCACCAAGTACTAATCAACGCATGCCTGGTAGCAGCAGTAGCATTAATCCAAACTGATGTAGTCACGGCAGGATTGTTGCTGTTGGTAGGGTATGTATTGAGGGAGGTGGTGGGAAGAACTACAAAAGACCCGGAAAAAGACCGCAAGATCCCAAAAAGAACTCGTGGAGGAAAAAGGGACACCATGTATGGGTCAGACTGGAGCGGCACAGTCACCCCTAATGCGGGCACGGGCATACCGCACTTAGGAAATGATCCACGGGATCAACTAGGTGTAGGAGGGTTTCAGCCACGCATTTGTGCGTTGCGTCCGGACGGGCAAAGCCATGGAAGAAGAGGTGGCATAGCCGATCGGGGTCGAGCTGCAATGCCGTTGTTGAATCAGAGAAGACAAGCAGCTGCAGAGTTATCGGTGCCGTCACCGGCCAGCAACCACAGTGAAGAGCTGGAAATCGGACATGAATTGCAATCAGTGCAGGAATTGCAATCAATGCTTGCGAGCCTGGAACTGCAACCTGAGCCTGAACGGGAGAACCCGTCTGGGAGTGGTAGTGCAGAACAGCCATCGAATGAATCGCATGAACAGAGACAAGAGGAAGCAGCCGAACCGTGGTTGCTGCCCCAGTTTCAGACCATCCAGCGCTCCAGCAAGGACCAGTGGAATTTCACCCTGTGGGATCAGGGTTGGGCCATCAGAGAACATCGAAAGCATCGAGTTCGTGCTTTCCATCCAGTTCATTCATCCACACCTTTTGACTGTGCAATCCTGGATAGTGAGAGAGTCACTAGAAAAGTTTGCCCACGAGAAGAAATAGTCACGGATCAGTGGACAGCTGCCAACGCGTGGCGTGGAGAGGCATGGATGGGATACACATTTTTTCGGCTGAGTGCTGAATGTGAGGGATTCGAAGTAATTAGGCCTTGAGCTAGAGAGTTTTCGCTCCCACGAAAACGGGGGAGTGCTGGAGTGCAAGTGCAATGACACGCACAAATCATGAGAAGTATATCTATCCAATTTTGAAGGCCTTTATTGATCAAGCTGATGGAAAAAGGAACCGCCGTTCCACAGATGGGAATGTCTAAGAATGGAGCATACTCAACGCAACAGTTGTGCTTTTATGGTGAAGATCATGATAAGCTACTGGATTTTTTGGGGCACCCTACTTTCAGACAAACTCCAATATAGTGAAATTACACAAAAAAAAACAACCACCAACAATATGATATTGGTATGTCCTGAAATGGACTGTATACCGTATAGGGTAATTATTATAACTTATAACCCCCAAACAAATGACCGGCAAAAAGGGAGCCGCAAGGCTTCAAAATCCACATTCTTGACGAATAGAGGCCGAATTTGGTTATATGAAAACTCAACATGTACCATGTATCAGGGAGGTCTTTCCTAAGACTTGCTCATAATCTCAAACATTTTTGGAGACATTCAGATGTCCTGCCAGGCAAGTTTACAGTATTCATGAGCCTTGGCTGACAATAATTGTGGGTCCTTGGGGTCCTTGGCAGGGCCTTGCTGCAGTTAAAATTTTCTGGTTTCCCCACTGGTGGGCCCACATTTCACCCAACTGTAGCGGCAGGAAATGCTTGAGGAACAGCAGGCCAGGTGGGATTCAGTCGCCGGGTTTAGGCTTTGTCGTGGGTTTAGGCTAGCGCTTGTCACAAAGTTTTGCAGGTGAAGCAGGACCTCAGAAGCAGTATGATTCGTTCAAGCATCAAATGCAACACACCAGACACTCCACAGGCTCAAACATGACTGGTTGGTTTTGGGGGTTCAATGTTGGTAATTATCCCAGCACCATAGAGCATCAGACACGTTTTGAAGGAGCTCATGTTATTTTTCAAGCAGAAGATGGCCCAAGAAAGTCTACGAGAAGAAGTTCTCAATGATGAGGAGAATGGCACCAGGTGCCATCGACCCATTATCGTTGATCTTGGGATGTTTGGGAAAAAAATCAAAGGGAAGCAGGTTTGAAGTGATCCTACCGTTCATTTCAGATTAGCTCAGACCAGTCTTCATTGCGAATGCTGTGCAAATGACCTATCAATCTCATTCTGATTAACTAGTGAGCATGGCTTGAAGAGAGAGAGAGAGATATATATATATTATATATAATGTTCATGTTTCAAGATATGTCCAGCGATTTGTGCGTCCATTTGGTCATGGGCCAAAATCATCACACCAAAATGGAGGATCATCTCGCCTTTTTCTACTGGGACAATAAGTCATCCCTCTCTTCAACCAACATAGACCCTGCTTGCCGCGGTTTCGAAGGCTACAGGTCTTAAAAGGTAATGATTACCAGGGTCAAATTGTTAGTTTGTGGGACGGTAATTGGTGTAAATAAATGTTGTTGTTCATGATTGTTCTTAATGGTTATTGATTTATTGATGGTTGTTGTTCTCATGAATGTATGTATATTATATATATATAACCCAGTATATAACATTATACACCGTCAAGTACCTCGAAAACTGGGTACAAGTCGCCAAACCATGGGTATCTGTCCACATTTTTCGAGGCACGAGGCACGGGTCTCAACGGCACCAGTACATCTCAACTGCACCGAGGCCTTCTCAGTCTGCCAGATCTTCGACGTCGAGTCGCTTTAGCGCCATGGTTTTTCTCGTTTCCAAAACACACAAAAAATCCGGTGGCTGATCATATTCCTTCCCCATCCCCCATGAAATGGCGTGAAATGGCCATAAATGAGGATATACCCAATGGTATAGCCCATTTTTGGGAAAACCCAATGATGTTGGGTCAACTAGACGGGTCAGCAACAAGATGACTCGACCAGACGTGGGGCTTCTATCCATAGAAAACCGGGATTCAACCTACACAACAATACGGAAACAAAAAACCGGGATTAGCTGTATTATATACATACGCACTATAATATATATATATATATATAATTATATACACAATAATATGTGTATATATATATATAATTATATATACGCACTCAACATAAATGCAGGTACAGAAATACATGCGAAACCCTTCCAACCTTGGGGGTGAACGGTCTTCACGGGTGTGAGTTGTTTGTGGGAATGTTTGGGGCAACGGGCAGTAAGCGTATATTTTGTCCAAAAAATAGACTTATATAAATGCATATGTACATGAATACACCAGTTGCAAACAGTACGTGACCTCATCTTCATTCTTTCCCAACACCCAAGAAGACGCTCTCAGCCAAGGAATGTTTCAGACGTTACCCAGTGTCCCAAAGAAGCCGGACCTGAGACCAGACAGTGATGATATGCCGAAATTCCAAACCTTCCATCAGGACAGGAGTTGATCGGATTTCAAGGGTGGATCCTGGTGCCTGTCCCATGAGAACTCCATGGGTTATGTCCGGCACTATGGACAAATCCTCGTCTTCATTGACGGCAAAGATTGCCGTGCACCACGTTCAACATGGCTGCTGCGGTAGTGGATGATCCAATACAATCAGCTTTATACTTGGAGATGTCACGCACACATGGACTAGCCCCACGACCCACAGGCACACAAGTTAAAGTTCACAAGTGGACCCATCTATTCCTGGGGAGAGAAATTTTGAGCACTTGGTGTGTCGCGTCAGCTGATTGAATCGGACCATTCCATCACATGCCCAGTTGTTCCTGCTGATCACTGCAGATCTGTGTGTACCAGCGTTTCGACTCGGCGCATGTTCACAAGGGATGAGTCGATTGGAGAATTTGCAGGGATACATTAGGTTTTTAGCCCCCCCAAGTGTTGGGGTTCTGCAGATCCTGCAATCAATTCTATAGTGATTCTGGTATTCATTTGGCTAGTCACCACAGTACAAAGGCGCCTAGGTCCTAGGCAAGAAACTTGAACTGCTTCGACTGGGCCAGTGCTTGAAATCTGGAGATGAAGTTCACCAAATCGCCTAATGCACCTTCAAAGTCTTGGAGTGTGTGACCCAATGGTTCTTTCACTAAAGCCACTTTTCAATTTGAGTAAAGGACAGCCCTTGTGCAGTCAACAGGTTGGCCCCCCTGGCTCGACACTTTTGGAGCCTCCAGATTTTTGATGATTTTTGGCCCAGAGGATGAAACAAGTGATGTACACAGCTGTTTTGTGATGTTTTGTGAAAAGTTCGGCAGTCATCAGCAGGCGATATTTCAGGTGACTGGGCCTTTTGCTACTCTCGACTACTCGTCATTTTCCGGGAAGGATCTCACAAATGTGCAATCTATTCCCCGGGTCCCAGGGTGCCGTTACGAAAACAGAGGTTGCAACCTTCGTCAGTTGCTGGAATTCGAGAAAGCAGGCCAAAAACATCTCTCTCTCTCTCTCTCTCTTTATATACATATGATAGCTATGTATTGTGTATATATAGAATACATGCACATTATGTATACTGTATATCTGATATGATCTAACTATCTAGCTAACTAGCTATCTTTCCAATCTAATCTAATCTCGTCTAGTTGAATCTATGCAAATCTAATCTCATCCAATCTTATCGAATCTTATCCAATCTTTTCCAAGAATTTTTAATCCAATCCAATCTTATCTTATCTTATCGTATCTACTTTTGTCTATCTATGTATCTGTCTATACATCCGTATCCATCCGCATCCATCCGTACCCATCCATATCCATCCATATCCATATTCACATCCATCCATCTATATCTATCATCTACTTATTACCTCTATATAAAACTGGGTGGTGGTTTGGAACATTTTTTCCATATATTGGGAATGTCATCATCCCGACTGACGAACTCATTCATTTTTCAGAGGGGATGAAGCATGATGAAACCACCAAGCAGATAGCCTCTGGTTATGTCAAAATAGCTATTGAAAATGGCCCATTGAGATAGTTGATTTACCTATAAAAAATGGTGGATCTTTCCATAGTTTTTTGTATGGTTACCAGAGGGTAAAAAAATATATATACCTCTACCATGGATCAACCTTGAGCCGGGGGTCTCTGATCTGGGGCACTCCTAGGGCACCCTGCTGAAGTAAGTGGCCCTGACAAAAACCGCAGCTGGGGCGTTACGCCTCCGGTGCGAAGGCCGGGGCGGTAGATTTTGCTAGTCATAAATATGACTCGCTGTCCGCAGTCCAAGTTCGAGGCGAAACAAAAGAAGTGCCGCATCCAAGTGCCATTTTGTGAAGGTCATCTCCCCATAGGTAGATTGGAAGCAGCCCATGAGGGGTGTAAAACGCCCAACTGGCCAACTAGATCCCACTAGTATCCACTAGTTACGTATTATTTTCATTTGATTATGTTGACTCAGGCAAGCAGGCAAGGCCAGGCTAATATTTTGCAGAAAACCCTGCAGAAAGAACTCGGAAGTTCCGATCTCCTCTGTGGTGCCGGTGCATATAGAAATGGACTTTGGAATGTGATGGTTACCCCTTTCATGCGAACGGCTTGGCGTAAGAGAAGAATTGCAGGAAATCATTGCTTATATGTATATATATATACATATA
>Ga0126342_10004847_pt1 | contig 23190 bp, 24 predicted proteins | sample Cyp1metagenome_FD_92528 | JGI IMG/M metagenome (GOLD analysis project Ga0126342, IMG submission 92528) | Coral microbial communities from Lord Howe Island, Old Settlement Bay, Australia - Cyphastrea 1 metagenome | ecosystem: Host-associated > Invertebrates > Cnidaria > Coral ...
TAAGGGTACCCCTCGAGCACTTTTTTGGGGATCGAGCATAAATTCCAACTTCGAGCGTTTTTATCTCAAAACGTACCTCATATTTCTCGTTACTTAAATTTAAGTATCATATGAAGCTCCTGGATAAATTAAATATGTAGATTAAATTTCATTAGGTCCAAAATATGTCCATAAATTTAGGAAAAAATATATAATGATATATAAATTATTATTTGATATTATTTATATAATATTATATTATTTATCCATTTATGTTTTGAATAATTTGATTTCAATGTCTATAGGTGTATGTTTTTCCAGAGGCCTGATAAGGAGCAGATGTTTCCTTCCCTTGCAATGAATCCTGATTGTCTTCTAGCCTGAGTCATGAAGTAGCGGCAGAAATCATAGGAGGTCCAATTATCGAAGTCGAAGACCTTGTTCTGAACCTCGTGCATCAAAATCACATGCTCGGAAGTATTTATATGATTTTAAGTCTTTATTTATTGCTGCAATGCAAGGCAAGTACCGAAAGGATTGTTCTTTCCCTGCAAGTATTTTTTATTGGTCCACCAAGCCTCAGCCAAGTGTTGCAAAAGCTCTGCTGGTCGGAGGGGTCGCTCGAATACCTCTCGAGACTCTGATGACCAACTCAAAACTTACAGTAAATTACAGCTTCGTAACTTAAATCACAATTCATTTTGCACAAGATTACAATAGACATCGAGCTGAGAGTCCCAGTGTGAAAGAAGGAGGGAACCTTGGACTGGACTAGGAGTGTCTCAGGAAGACGGGCATCGATCCTTATTGGTCAACTCAACAAATGAGTACGCGATTGAGTACGCTTGTGAAGGGTCGCCAAGTACCGCACTCATCAAAAGACAGGCCGTCCTGGGACCAATCTAGCCGAAGTAAACGTCTCACCTGGCAAAAAAGTTCTATCAATTATCCCTGTCCCAATCAAAAGTGTCTGCAGGACCACACCTCAGCGAAGGCATTGCATCAACTGCGCCGCTATCAACATCAGATCTATCAGCAGCGAGTCTCACTCACAAGTTCCCATCGCCCAAGTCGGTGCCTTCTGTGGCACGACAGCGCGAATACCATGTTCATTTGGTGCCTCGTTTACAAAGGCACATGCTTTGCTGACAAAAAGCAGCTCTTGCATCCGATCCTCCAGGGCGAGCTCCGTTCGTTGGTAGAGAAGACTGTACCTGTCGAATTCCCGGCTGCACTTTGAAACAAAGGAAGGCAGCCAAACTCGCGCCTTGCATCTTGTGCATCGGCTCCAGTTTTTGCCTGGCCAAACCCGCCACCAAACTCGGACGCGCCAACCAGAATCTAATGAGACATAAGAATTACCTGCTTGTTTTTGTTGATCACAAAAAAACTGATTCTACTGGAGCCTGCAATTTGTACAGGAAGGCAGAGTCGAACTCTTGATTGCCTTCTTCCAATTTGGCCAAAAATATCTCAAGGAATTCCTCGGTTCCAGCATGTTCGAACAGAAGCAAAGAACAAAACCCTCGGGATCCCTCAGGTCTCTTCAGTCCGCATCATCTCTGCAAAGGGTGCAGCTAAATCTTGCAATGACTAAGGACTTTGCATTGCGGCAACAGGCATTTGACGAGCGAGGGCCACAACAGGCTGTCATCCAGGACATTGCATATATGTTTGCTGTGATTGCGTGTACTTGTACGATGTCCGACATACCACAGCACTGGAAGATCATCTTACATCCGTCTATCACCGAAAACGATCAAAAACGTGGCCGCGCACCTCTGGGGCCACTGGGCCTGAACACTTTGCAGGCCATCAAAACTGTGCTGATCATGGTAAATGATGGTGCATGGTTGCTGGGGCGAAGGCGATCCTGCTCCCATGGCATGCCGTGGTTCACCAGAGACACTGAAGTTCGGTAAATGCTGAGAAGTTGAAATGATCCTACGATAATCTTTGCTCAGGACGAATTAAAGAGTTGATAATGTGTACATGAGATAAATATTCACTAACATGTGTGTGTGTGTGGTTCATTGTGCAGATAGGATGCAATAGTGCAAGCTGAATGAGAATTCTAGATGGAGTCGGTCTTGACGCATTGCCGCAAAAACCATGGTTATAAGCTTAGATACGTCACAGAGTTGATATGAAGAAAAAGAGCCAAGGCTGTGAAGCACAACGCTTTCCGTCAAGACCGAGCGATTCAAGGTTGCTCAAGATTCAGTTCTAAAGCAGCTCAAGCACGCTCACTTGCAGGCCCCTGTTTTCGCACCGCTGTCACCTCGCCCTTCGTCGGCCACTTGCACGGATTGAAACACTCCCGTAACTTTAACATGATTCCAAGATTTTTTGACAATGCCTTTGTCAAATTGTAATGCCCTTTTCTGAACATTGTTTGCTTTCAATGACTGGTTTTGTTGGCACACACTTCTCCGTCATGAGGCAGGTCAGGACCTGAGTAGAAAATAGCAGAAACCAGTCAAATACATCCAAACGTATGCAAACACTTGGTTTTGCACAGAACTCCTTTTCAAACAGCCAAGCACCCCACGTTGTAGAGGCTATATAGTGGTTGGCGAGCCCAAGCAGCTTGTAGACAAGCTCAAAGTATCCATGAATCCGCGAACGAAAAGAAAACCCACGTAGAAAAAAGAACCTTTGAAAGAAAGGAAAAGAGTGAACTCAAATCTTTCTTGGAGTTGCGAAGCTGCTCAAAGGTGAAGTCGCTGAACTCGTTGAACTCGTTGAAGTCGATGAAGTCGCTGAGGCCTAGACCTGTCAAGTGCTGTAGAATCTGCGGATCCCTTTCTACGGCTTGGACCTCCTGCTATTCGATAGTCCATGTCCATCAACATGAGTCACGGTGAGTCACTCGAGTCTCGGCTTTCCTAATCGAGATTTGCTAAGGCTGCTAAGGGGATCGGCATCACGGTCTGCATGCATGGAGATCACGCACAAGCCTCGGAGCCTGAATCACACAAATGCGCCTTTTCATCCCTGAATCCACGAGGTTGTAGTGCTACCATAAGAGAACACCAAGAACATCTGCATGACTTCTTGGAGAATTCCTTTGACGGTTTCATTGATGCCTGCCATGCTTTGGAAACCTCAACCTGCACAAGTTGCCACGAGTTCCCCGACCTTTCCTCACGTATAAACTGCACGAAACTGCGCAAAACCTCATTGAAGTTCTGGCCATGCAGTCGTGTAGACCTCCTTTCCACAAAACTTGGCGATGCATGCACCTATGAACGCTCCCACCTAGTCCTAGTTGAGGTTTCACATGATGTCGTCTTTCATCCCATTCTGCTTGAGGACAAAATGCTGACTTTCCCTCAGGGCTTTTTCGGGGGTTGCTGTGAGTGTACGTGGACTTCTGCAGGATTCCTTTGACTTTCATGACTTTCCCATCTGGAAGCCAGGGGTTTCAGAATGGGCCTCTGCAGCACCGGAGTTGAAGGAGGAGTTCTTACGGGACATTTGTTGAGAGCATCCATCATCCATTCTGAGATCGCGCGACGTAGATCCGGAGTGCAGAGCTCTGTTGTATTCTGTGGTTGTTTGTTGATCTTGACATGGGCCCTTGACATGCCCTTGACATGCCCTTGACATGCCTAGAGCTGCCTGGAGCTGCCTGGAGCTGCCTGGAGGAGAGAAAATGAAGGTGCCATGGAGCGACGTTCTCCTTGATCGATATGTAGCTGCAGACAGTCAGCACTGGAGTTGTCTCCAGTTGTGCCGCTGCAGAACCTCCCTAGGAGGTGAGAACGAACAGTGCACAGTTTGTGCCTGTACTCAGCTTCCCTACAAAAACTATAATGAAAAATGATTAGCGGGTGCTGTTGCTTGCCTTACATGTGGAAGGACATGGCTACCTTTGGGGTGGCGCAGTGGTGCACAATACAACTATCTTATCTAGTACTTTATCTAACATATGTAACATTACATAAGTCATGATGCATATAATTTATATGCATTATGTGTAATGTATAATCTTATGAATCTTATGTTTACTTTGATTTTGGTATGTTGATATAAAGGCTGCGTCTCAGAAGTTCGTGGTCAGCGGATTCCTTTCTCCTTTCCAAAGCCTGGCAGCAAAATTGCCCGGGCAAACGTACATATCCTCTAAATAAACGTGAAAAAGAAGACAATTTCAAAAATAACATGCCATGGTAAAAAATAGTCATATCAGGTATGGTCCTCCATCCAATAATGGGAATCCTTCCAATGGACATATATATAAACCCCTATGAATGGATTGATGACCATCCCCCACGCGTTTCTCATCCATAATTTTATCATGGCACATGCGGCTTGAAGATGCAGCAACCATGACTCTGCAGAAAATACAAGTCAGGGCGGCCTGCTCCTGCTTCCTTGGCTTGGATCTTTTGTCTTTTGAGTGTTCCATGTTCTTACTTTCTTGTTGGCTTCTTGACTTTCAAAATTGGAAGGGCTCGGGCATGATTTGAACAAAGGCATGGCGGAAACATGATGGCATGATGGTTCGGAATAGCGATGGTTCTTTGCGGTGTCAATTTGTGAAACTTACGTACATTCGGAATTGTTGGATGCTCAGCACAGTCGTTGGCTCCATAGATGCCATAGACCCAAAGCTCGCATAGGCATGCATAGGCCAAAGCCATCAAGGAGCGACAGCGAGATGAGGAGCAAAGCTGTGCTGAGAGAGCACATCGAAGACGTGGCTTGGATATCTCGGATTCATTTGGCACCTTCATATCAATGTGACCTCCAAGGTGGCTTCGAGACTCTGAGGCAGAGCCACTTCTCGAAGTTCACAGGAGCACGAAGACATTGCGGTGGCCTCTTGTGGCCTAGTCCAGCACGATCCAGCACGAAACTGCTGAAGTCTGTGCCGTGGAGGCGATACGGCGATACGGGGCACCTTGAGGCACCGTGACCTTGGCTCTGGGCTGTCGAGTCCCGCCGTGAACAGATTCCCTCGGTGAAGCTCTACGGCGTCTACGGGAAGAGGCGAGGAAGAGCTGCACAAGGTTCACAGCGTGCCAATGAAGATATCATCGCGTCCTGCCCAGCTTTGAGCCTCGGAATCGCTGCATTGCTGCATTGCTTTTGAAATCACAACACAAACATATCGTATCATATCGCTGCATTGGTAAAGGTTCCAAAGCTACACGCTGCAGAAATCATCGTCCAACCATAGACAATAGAGAATGCAGTCACAGGCCAGAAAAGGCTTACGGTCACAACTAAAACATAAGCTTACACATCCTTACACATCCTTACACATCCTTACACATCCTTACACTCTCTCAGAACCCGGTGACCACCAGTGCAAAGGCGCCCAAGGACCACAGTGGAGCCAAAAGGTGCCATTTTTTTCAAGTGCCAAAACTATCCAAAACTCTAGATCAACAGATATCAACAGTTACCGAAAGTGATTCGAAGTGTCTAAGACCTTCAAGGCATTTCAAGGCACTTGGAGACTTGGAGTCTCAGAACCTGCTGAAATCCTAACGTGGAACCTTTCCCTGGAGAGACTTCATGACAACCGACTTGGACTATCCGGACCCATGGACAACCTTCCTTTGAACCTCAACGCTGAACTGCGGAACCTTCCCCAGCTTTCCACCCCAGTTTGCAAAATGTCCTCTGTCTAGCTCTTGGAAAAAAGTAAGGCTCTGACGGAGACGCAGCTCCACTCAATCCGAAAGAGAAGCGACCTGCCTAGCAAAACCAATGCGGAAGCTATCAAAGATTAGCAAAGTAACTTGACCAAGTGTTTCACAGCATCTAGCAGTGCAGTTCAACCAATGCCTCCGACCATATCGCAAGACCACCCAGCACTGAAGAAGAAAGCGGAACCTGGTTTATCCATGTTTATCCAAGGTTCCAGCTCCAAGAAGCATTGATCTCCAAATTCTGTCATGGCACACACAGGAAAACTGGGAATTCCACAGACTGCGCTTCCGCTGAAGGGCATGAAAGCTCGGACCTTGCAACATCGGACCCTAGAAAAGGACAAAACACTCTGCTCAGTCTATGCTGGTGAAGCAGGTCTGGGATTCTGGCATTGTGAGCGAGCCCGGCGCCTCTTGAAATGATGTGCCTGGGGATTGCAAGACACAGGATAGCACAGGATAGCACAGGATGCATATGACTATCATATGACCATCCTATCCCGGGATGTAAAATTCTTTTGATCTGCAGTTTCACTGAGCAAGCTGAGCAAGATGCAAAGTTGCAGTTCCCATGCCAGCAGAGAGCCAACGCACTCTCCAAACACAGCAAGACCTCTTGATTCACGTGTTGAAGCAGGTCGCGTGTCAGACTTGTGGCGACTTGTTGATCATTCATTCTCCGACTCTAGTATATTGACACCTACCCTAATACAAACGTACTACAACAGAGAAAGAGTACACTGCAAGCCTGCTCAATGTGATCAGGTCTTACGTTCTGCTAAATCCCTACAACTGACCCATGCAGCAGTTGTTTCCAAGTTTGCGGAAAGTGCTCGGTTCAAGCTGGGTTTATGGCGTCCAGCATTTCCAGTAAGCGATGGAAGCCACAGAAGTGAGGTTACCTCAGTCAAATGTGAAGCACCGGACAACACACCTTCGATATTTTGACCACGTATTCTTTCCTCAAAAGGAATTGTGATCTCCAAAACCGCGCGAGAGGATTCTTGACCATAAGGCACTCGACTGAGACCAATTAGAAGGGCCGCAGTCTTGAGACAGTCCTGGTTGCTCAACCCTGGTTTCTTCAAGAGCCCGGGCCTCACAAACTGCAGTTGTGGACACGGTCCAAAGAAGGTGAGGCCTCGGACAGTGCACGTAAGGCTCCAAAAACAAACTGTTCATGCTTTCTCCAGGCTAGTCCCAGGGTGATCAGGTGATCATCATGCTCAAATGCATTCAAAATATTTCAACATATGTTTTTGATTGATTTTGATGTATTGAAATGCTCAGATGCTGAGGGCGTGGCGCGATCTCTTTCGCGCCATCAAGGGGCCACGCCTCAGGACTCGCAGACCACGATGCGAGATGCGAGATGCGACGGCAAAGCTAGCAGCCGGACCCAGCCACGAATCTCGTCTGGACAGGCCGTGGCCAGGAAGCGTCCACCCGGCAGCACAGCCATCCCTGGACGCATTCAGATTTCACGCACTATCACGCACTCATGAAATCTCATGAATATCGGTTCAGTTTGTGATGAGTTGTGGTGAGCTGTGATTCTTGTGAGGCCAGGTGTTGTTCTGTTTGGAAACAACATGACCTCCCAAACACTTTTTTCTTTCAAACACCAGGATCGCGAGCAAAAGACTCCTTTCAGACCTGTCATTTCGAAATCTCATTATGCATCTTTATATACAGCATATTTACATACATTATTAATCATTAATTGATATGTTTGTGTCTTCTGCATGTGTTTGTGAGTATGCATGTCCCGTGTGGGTGCGTTTGCGCACAGGTTTCTACGGCTCCAAGCAGCATGCGGCTTCCTGCTTTGTGACATAAACAGTCCGGCCTTGTTTATGGACTCGACAGACACCCACAACCACCACAACACACAATTGGCTATAGTTTATAGTTGGTGGAATCAAAGGAATTACAAAGCAGTGCCAAAACAGAGTCGCACAGCAAAACAAAATAAAACCCCATCTCGCCGCGCCTACAAGCATTTGCCGGTGCGGATTCCGAAAGTCCTGCAGATTGGAACTCTTTAGATTTGAAGTGGCTTGCAGCCTGCATTGACGATCCAGTAGGACTGCCGTTATAATCCAGTATACATATCCTGATTGTGCCTCAGTCACCTGTCACTGAGAAGGCCTCAGACGGTTTTTATATTTATTCGGATTACTGCACTAGCTAGGAAGGAGATGGAAGGGACGCACTGTGGCCACCTACCCAAGTCGAGAAATCTTTAAAATTAAAAAAACAATGAGCCCGATCCTGAGGTTGCATGTCTTCGCCGTGAGACAGACTCGCCTAGGTCGTCGTTGCAAGATGTTGCAAGGCCGTCCACTCGGCATCTGCAGGATTCCTGGATTTGGTCTGAGGGCAGCTCGCACTCCAACAATGCCGAGCGCTTCCACACCTGTTTCGCATCATTTTCGCATCTGATTTGCGGCTCGCGCCGTGGATGTGCCTTGTGCCCTGTGCCATCTGCAGTATACTCATAGACTCACCAAAGGTTCAGTTGAGAGATCGCCGCTGCCTTTTCTCTTGAAAGCAAATTGCTCGTGAATGAAACAAATGAAACAAGATGGCAGGATCCAAATTCTTTGCTTTGGGATGTTGGAATTCCAGTTACTACCTCAGTATGTTGATGGCAAGCAATGCGGTTGCCAGATGTTACCAGATATTATATACAGATAGTTGAAACTGCCATTCTGAGGCTATCAATGGCTCTCATGACATTGAGGTTTCCGAGGTGCAAGAGCTAGTCATTGCTAGCCATGCTCGGTGCCCTCATTAATACATCTCTGCGCGGAATATCAAAGACCCAACCACAACCTTCAGCCCCACGATCCATGCGCCGGACCTCCTCCAAAGCTCCATTGATAAAAATGGTGTTGACTGAGCTTGAAGCTTTCACTCCATAATAGTCATGGTCATGGCCAAAGCAGTGAAAGAGAGGCGGCTGGCTCAACTGCTTCAGTCGGTTCAGTAAAAGCTCGCAGCCACAATCGGAAGAACACAAAATCCGGTGTGGTGGCACATGTGTCATCAAAACATCTAAACCTTCTGGAATCTGAGACCAGATTTGCTGCCGCTCTGCACGGCGCCTTTCAAAGGCATTACTCAAGTAGCGCTTCCCAAGCGTCTCTTCACGACAACACACTGTTGGACTTCCCCAAATTTTGAGCCCTTGATATTCCACTCCAGTATGCTCTAGATATCGGACATTGGAAGGCAACTGAGAGAGAAAAGCCCTTTTGACTTTGGCCGCCTCTCTTGGGTATCTTTCCTCATCAAGCAAAGTGTCATGATTGCCTGCAATGATTGCAATGAGTTGAAAGCGGCTACTCATCTTCACCAACCAATCCAAGAAGTCAGACAAGTGCTTTTGTATGTCTCTGTCCCCGTAGTTTCCCACGAGATCGCCAGTGTGCAAGAGCACCTCCCCTTCGGGCAAATAGACATTTTTGTGATGGTGATGAGTGTCTGAAACGTGGACGAAGCGAACAGGTGGAGGCGTGCAGAGTGAAGAGACAGTAAGTGATCGTGGCAATGATTCAATCATTTGTATCATGTCATCTAGAAACTCATTCAAGTTCTTGAGAGCTCGATGAGACGACCCAAGCGATCTCTCCAATGCACGGTTTTGCTCAATCCGGAGGGCAACGACCGGATAGTCTGCAGTGGTCTTGTAGATGGCCAACTGACCAGCTGGAGTCTCATCTTCAATTTCAGCTGCTCCCGGCTCAGGGGGGTGGTCTGATGAGCTTGTGTCTCGCAGAAAGGAAGCTCTGCTAGCCTGTATTGACAAGATCAGCCTTTCTAATGCTTCAGGTGTGCACATTACTGCATCAGCACCTGCATCAGTACAAGCCTGGGCCATTCCACTGTATTTACATGCTGTGTGGCTGAAGACCACCATGGTTGGAGATGGCTGCAGCTTCTTCACTGTCGAGATCAAAGTACTTCTGTCAGCGGCACCATCAAAGATCAAATCAGCAGGAGTTGTTCCTAGAGCAGCTACCACAGCACCCCAGGGGCCTTTGTTACAGACCTGATCCAGGGCGTCTTGATTTGTTGAAACTCTCACAACTGTGTAATTAAAAGTGCTAGCCACACTTTTCACTGTGGCAGTGGTCTCTTCACCTGCCAAGCAAAGAATCCGCGGCGCTGGTGCAACCAGCAAATCGATTAGACCTTCAGCAGAGCAAATGACACCATCAGCTCCAGCACGTCTGCATCGGGATGACACGTTCTTCTTCTCGCATGCAGTCCAGCTGAAGACTGCGACCAGTGGGGGAGGCTCAAGCTGCTTCGCAGCCAAAATAAGACTGCTTTCGCTTCTACCACTTCGGTCGAACAGCAGATCGACACCTCTTCGTGTACCAAGCGCAGCCACCACGGCCATCCAAGGGCCCTTGGGGATTTGCGCCATGGCATCTTCGAGTGTCGTAACAGCTGTTACGGGCAAGCCATAGTTTTGTGCGACCTGTCGAACGGTTCCAGTGGTCTCTGCACCTGCCAAACATAGAATCCCTGCTGTCGACGCACCGCCGAAACCTCTGCCAGAAGGGGCATGGCTTGCACCGGCACCCATGATGTTCTGCCGGGTCAATCCTGTGTCATGACAAAATGTATGTGAAATTGATACTGGATGGTACTGGTACCAATTCCAAGAATTGTTGCTGTGCACTTACTTGAACACATGCTTTACATATCATTGATCACTGTGTATTTGCTTCTCCTTTGTCGATCATAGGGCCGCTTGAATGGGTCATGTCTGAAAGTCAGAAGCAGCTTCATCGGTGCCTACTAACTCAAAAACAAATGAGTGTTGAGAGACATGGCAGAATCCTTTGTACTCTACACTGAAGAGCTACCGGGATTCGAATCATCGGTAGTGGTAAATACCCTATAAATGGAAGCCACAGCAGTGCTTTCAACATTGCTCAAATACAGACCCCCTTGCACTGAGTCAGGCAGCAAGCAGCAAGATGCAGCAAGAGGATTTATATAAGGAGGGAATTAAAGCATGTCGAGGATGACCCGAATCGCTTCATCGCACTGAACAAATACCTTGGCTGTGAAAACTGATCAATATTATCCTCACTGGAGACAGTACAAAATGAAGTAAGGAAGTATTGACTGTAAGAGAATGGGATAGCAAAACAAACCTCCTAGGCCCAGACGGCTTGACCCTCCGCAACAATGCAAGGCCTACCATCAGTTCTGTGCTTTGAAACATTTCAACTATAGTCGACACATTGCGGAAAGGAAATAACAAGAAATCTGTTTGGAGCTGCTTGGTAGGTTTAGAAAGTCGCTTCCCTGACCTTGCTGCAAACAGCAGCGGGACTTCATGGAGAATCTCGCCCTGACCTCACACAAAGAACCACCCAATCTGCTCCAGCTTCTTAGGCATTTCACATCGCTTTGGCAGTGAAGATTCCAAAACACATAGAGAACTGCAAGCCTAGCTGGGCCTAGCTTGCTTATTTTCACAGCAGTATGGTCCGGTCCTGCTTGCCTTTTGAGAACTAATATACAAAAGTGACACATTGAGGGATGGTGCGCGATGAATTACAATGTGCTTTCTCTTAGTATGCACAGCTGCAAGCATTTCTCAGGAGGTGAGTACAGAACGCAAGGCATGCTTCTGTGCTTTCTATATTTTCTATGGATAAGGAATGATAAGGGCCAGGCGCAGGTTCACAACATACAGAGCCCTTCTGCTCGCGGCCAAACCCATGAAATTCACCTTGGAGCGACCAACAGTCAGTAGAATACCTACTGACACTTCATTGGATCTCTTGTCGGGGGCAGGAATCGGAGTGGATTCGCTGAGTCCCAAACGATCACTGGGGATTGTGGAGGAAGAAGTACTTTCAAGTGAATGTTGACCTGCCATGAGAAGAGTTGCATCTTGAGGCAAGCTTTGACTTTGTCCAGAGTCCAGAGCAGGTCCATTTTTTTAATCAAGGGTTTCAACCTTGCCACTTAGCGGAGCCTGCTCGTTGTGTGAAGGAAGCGAGAAAACTCGCAAGGATCCAGAAAACATGGCTGCCAGAAGGCAATTGTCACCTCAATACACGGAAAGTCAAACTATAGAGATGGGTAAAATTACGAGTTGATAGCTCTTCCCCCTGGAAATGCTATGACACATATGATTTCATGTCTCAATGGCCGTAAATCACAGTGCAATTCGTGTTTTGAACAATATCTGAAACGTCACAAATGCTAAAATGCCTTGGCGAAATCAGAATATTGAGCTGTTCACCAACTGCCAGCCCGCTAACCTTTGAGTCGGGTCAAGTCTGGACATTCATGGACATTCAAAATATGTCGCGCGCGATAAAATCAAAAACAAATCCTGAGCCCAAAGCTCGCTGGGGACAGCCGATGGTCCAAAATCCTGAAGCTGATCTACGAAACGGCTTGAAAGAGGTGAAAGACGAAACACAAGTCTCTGGAACAAATGAAGCATTGATAAGCTATCGGAATCTATTAATTGTAGAACCGTATAGATCTCTTCACTGTTTTGCTGCAAATATGTTGGTATGGTCATTGTCAACATATTTGTTCCTTCACAGCAAAGGTGCTGATTTCAGCAGTGGCTCAGTTATTTCCCAAAACCCTCTGTTGTTTGGTTCGTTCTGTCTTGTAGAGAAACCCTGCCAAGGATCCCAATAGTTGCTAAATGTTCATACTGAAAGCATAAATGGCTTCATAAGCTCAAAAAAAACGGATTGAGAGCTGAACCTGATTTAGACGCAGCATCTGGACTTGCCACCAAACGAACCTGCACAGAAGGGTTAATTCTCAGAGTGCTCAGAACAAGGAAACGTTCGACAACTGATAACTGATCGTCGCAACAGTATCACTGAGTTTCATTTGAAAAGGCACCTCTTTCACGCGAGAACCTTCCTCAATATGCTCAAGGAGCTCAAGCAACTTGATGCGACCATCCTGCGCCAGAGAGCAAGATGCAACAAGTCTCCAACAACATCTCCAACCGGTCCACAGCCGGTCCAACCAGTTGGACATCAGAGCTGACAGCATTTGACAGCAATTGACAGCAAAATGAGCAGCATTTTTTGCTTTTGGCCTCGCAGCCAGCATAGAGGACGACTCTTGGCGCAAGCAGAAATTCAGCAATGATCAGGACGAGCTGCAGCCCGCGCTGAGCCAAGCCTCTCACCACAAAGGCTTCTTAAAATGTCTTAAAGACAAAGACGTGAATCGTCGCGAAACGGCGAAATCATCTGTGATCATCTGTGACTTTACCATTTCCAGGAAAAACAGGCGAAATCTTCCAAACCTCGCAAGAGTGGTCCAAAATGTCAAGTTCTGAGGCTCACACGCCACGGAAGAGATCCTTCGCCGATCTTCCGATGCGTGCAGCTCAGGAAGGCTCTCAGTTCCTGCAATGTCACAACTCTCGGCACCGCAACAGAACCAATCAGCTAGTTACAGCTACAAGTAGTTGGTTGCCTGGACTTCTGCTCGCAACAGCTGGTGGAAAAAAATGCTGGCTGCGTCCTTCACAGAAGCTTCTGTGTAGCACCCAGCAGGGACTTTGAATTCAATGTGATCCATGGCTGGACAAAAAGCCCAAACAACCCTCGCTATTACAGGTGAAATTTGTCAAAGTGTGCTTGTGCTGCTACTTCTCACACTATCGATCCAAAAGCTGCAAAAGCATGGCACCAGACAGCCTTGATTCTGCAACCAAGCAAGATTGAACCGCTGATATAATTATGTTTCTACTCTGGCTTTGTCATGTCAGCCCCTCAGCAGAATTGCACCCATGTATACATAATCAATGCAAACCTAACTTTGCAGTGTATAACCATATATATATATATATATTTATGTATGTATGTAGATATATATATATATATATGCGTGTGTGTATATATATATACATATGTATATCATGTACTCTTTTTGTGTATACTGTATATTATAGTCGGATATACTTTAATATGTGCACTGCTGCTTGTATATATGAATAATATACATTATCATTATACTTGAATTGGGCACAGAGTGATATCGACAAAAAGAACGAGGGAGGAAACAAAAACTGCAAAGCTTTTTGGCTCCAGCGAGCTCAGCAGAATTGTCATACTGAGCGGTCTCTGACCTTTCATCACTCCTGATCCTAACTACACTGTGTACCACCATTGGTACTACGTACATCTACGAATCTACTTACTACCAAACGTCTTGTGAATTTTGAACCCCAGAAATCCCCAGAACTGCACTATAAGCATGTGACCAAAGCAAGAAAAAAGATATGTTCTATTATGTTATTATGGTCGAATGCTAGCAAAGGATAACCAAGATGAATCTCTGTTCTCTTCTCTGGCTGTATTTTTCGTGAAAGTGGTCATGAAAATCTTCTTTGAGGAAATGCGCGTAGCCCTAACAAGCAGCACAGCCAGTTGAGCCGGCTGCTCCACCCTGGCTGCCAACCTCGTGGCGTGTATGTTTGAATCGAATGGCTCAGAAGGAATGCTGAATACTGAGTCGAAGGCTGCAAAGCCTCTTGAATTATCATCCTCCTGTTCAGCATTCAAACTGACTCACTGACTCATTTCAAACGGCAACAACAGCTGGATTCCAAACTTAAACAGCTTCAACCTGCATGTGCCTGTCCTGCGATTGCTTGGGCAAGCGAACTGCAATCCTGTTCGCTCAGGAATCAGTCTTCTTTCACACAAAAGCAATCTCATCTCGCTGTTCCTCCCAGCAAAAACTTCGTATGCTCCACATGCATCTGGTCACATCCTTTACAAAACGCAGGAGACGTATGACGGGTCATATGCGTGCACCAATGATAAATCAAACAATACATGACGATAAATCGTAATTCCTGTCGTGCCGATTCTTCTTTGGTTCTTTAAAACTATAACTTGTCTAAATAGTCTGAAACCCTGTTTATCTTCCATGTTTGAAACCGCAGCTAAAACCTGCAGGAAATGCGTTTTTAAGGCGCGAATTGGTACATCTAAACTTTTCTTCATATCGAAATAACAAGCAGTCAGGAACACATTTAAAAAAAAAAAAATCTTTGAACATGGATGTGAAAAAAACTGGCGCAAACCTAGCGGGTTTGCTAGCTCTACCTTGCAGAATTGGTGAATCTAGTTGCGTGCCGTCTGATAACGAAGAGGAAAAAACGCTAGATCCACACAAATTATCAACAACTAGTAACTAGTACAAAACTTCTGTCAACTGTCAACTATTTTTACAAATGGTCACATGCTTGGTCCATCTTGGTCCGCCAAACGTACCAAGTGACTCGTGGAAAAGTTCGTTCACATTCTGCCCGCTCTTCGCAGAGGTCTCCTGGACAAAAAAAAGTCCAATTCCTTTTTGCAGCCTGATACTCTGAGTGCCGCACGCGAAATTCAGCAAGGCAATGAAAGCACAATTAATCAGCGAAAGCAGGAAATGATCTGAGGACAGAGAAAGGAATATCAATGGACCGACAGGACACACCAGGACCTCTACCAGAGGGAGACCCACCCAAATAGCCAATTTGAGCAGAAGAATGAACACTAAGGAAAGTGACTTTGTGAATAGAGACAGGTTTGAACAACCCAACAAAACCACTGAACGTCCCAAAATGGATGTCGCTGAGATTCATGCAATGATGATATGAAGTGAATTGTCCATGGCATGTGAAAAAAAGGTCCAATTCCAGAAGAGCCATGAAGAGCCACTTTTATGCACTCACAAACCTAATCCTTGGTTTGCTGGTTGTCTAGTCATGCAACACGTCAAGTTTTTGTCCCAGAGTAGCTAGTCGTTGTTTGATTGTCTTGCTCAATCTTACAGCAGCTCCATGTAGAGGATTCCCATCTGGTCGGCATAGTTCTTGGCCATTTCTTTGTCCACTGCTCTGCTTGCCTCCAATGCTCTCCCAAGACTACAATCGACGGATGCTCTGCAACCAAAATTATGGATGATGATCCATGATTGCAATTCTTCGCATGCTTGCCACAAAGATGCTGATGATTATGATTGGCAGAAACCAGAAAAGTACTGTAAGAGCAACAATAACGACTGTCATATGATTATGATTCTCATGGTAATCAGATACTGCTCGCAGTACAAGATCCTGTGGGATCAGCTTGGTCTTCCCTAAGACCCTATCGTGATGACATTAGTCCTTGCCCAAGAATCCATTTAGATCGTTGTCTATGCCTCCAAGTCTGACTTGTTCCCCGCAAGTGCAATCAGGGTGTCCTGCATCGGATCTGACTTAAGCAACATGTTCCCCTCAGAAATGCCAGCAATTTCTGTGATGTGAGCGTGGACAAGAAAATTCTGCCAAAAAGCAACTCCCGTCCGTGTTTTGCAACTCCGCCACCCAAGATTTTGCTGCATCAAATGACTCCTGGAAACAAACGGATTCTGTTAGGTGAATGTCTATCACACTTCACAACCAATCAATATTTCGAATATTTTCGAATGGCTCTGTCTGCATCATAAGCAAACAGCTCCCGAGATGTGATGTCAAATACAATCACAGCGGCTGCAGCGCCCCTGTAGTACCTTGGCACCAAAGCAGCAACTGGACGTGTCAATAGATGGACTGCCAGTATGGTTTAGCATGGTCTATGGAGTCTATGTATCCATGTCATGTGTCTTGTATCTGTGTATGCATAACGTCGTACACATAGCAAAGGCCATGTTCCACCATGTATGTACATATGCATGTTATGAGTCATGACCAAACTCTTTCTGGTGATCCAAACATGAATCCTGCCAAGGACAAGACATTGGAGCAAGGCTTTTGTATCGCTCCTAAGAAAGTGACCAAATCTGATGAAAATGAAATACTCACTTTGTCAGCTGTCTGCAGTGCTCATGGCGGTCCTGCCCAGCTGTATCCCATATCTCATACTTGACGACCTCAAACGAAGCTTCGAAAACGCCTAGTTCAAAAAACAATCTCACCAGAAGATCACCGTCACAATCCGCCCAAAAGCTTTCCACGAAGTGATCCAAGGTGATGCTACACGGTGTCGACTTACATAACTCACATCACGTAGCTGAAGGCACATCTTGAGTGGCAGGCACTGTGAAAAAGTCACATCATGGGCATTGTTTTTCGTAATAATTCATTGAGGGCACCAGTAAATTCCGCAAATCTTGGAAATTGGCAGAAATCCAAGAAACATTGCAAGCGCAGTCAGAATGCGCTTTGTTCCTTTAAATTCTCAGTAAAAATGAACTCAGCATTGCAGCACACAATCATAATGCACCTTTTGCTCTCAATGAACTTATAGGGAAGAAGAAGAAGAAGAAAGATAAAAACAAGGAAGAAAGCAGATCAAGTATGGAACTGAGTCAACTAGTGAGAAAAAAAACGCGCGGGGGCCATGGTAAAATAGCAAAAATCAATGATTTACTACAAGTATCTAATCATAGGCTATGGTAGAAGCAAAAACTGTGTTCTTATATGGTGGGTGCCACTGTGGTGCCACTCAAGATGCGCCAACAAGAAGATGCAACTTAAGTCAATACCCCTGTCAGGTTATGCTAAGTCTGCAAAGTCACCTCTGTGCTGAGACTAACAGTCTGGGTCATGAAAGCTGCACCGATCGTGGGCTCCTGCGCTGGCAACAATAGCAAATGTTGTTCCAATGATCAGGTGATCTCAAGCGATCTCGAGTGCACTTCAGTTGCTGCATCAAACATTTGACCGAACACAATTCACGGGTGTCCTGGTACTCATAGAACTCTCCTCACCAGCCCATGCTAGATCCAGCTAAATCCAAGTCTAAAAAGGTTCAAGTACAAATCTAGATCTGCTACATTTCACAACTTGTTCCGAAGGGTGATGTCAAATGTCACAAGACTTTCAATCATCGACATAGGTGTTGAGTTCTGGCTCCCCGGGCCTTTGGCAAATCTGACAACCAGACCTGCACTAATCTGCACAGCTACAAACAGCTGCAAATATCACAAGCATAATGTTTTTTTCAAAAAAATACCTAAAGGATCCTAAAGGTCCTTTTCTTTTGGTTTCTTCCACATCTTCCACCTTGCTTCTGATTCTCAGAGCTCAGCTTCTGGCAAGACTTTCCAACTGAGGCATCTCCAAGAAGCACCAGCTTGAAGTGGAAAACCTCATAGGAAAAGCTTGTGCAGCAAGTGCATGGTGCAGCAAGTGCAGCGTTTGGCCTCTTCTAGGTTTCTCTCGGAATTACATCAATGCACTTGAGCACTCACCAAGAATCGCAGCCCATGTTCATCAGCATGGGAATGGCTACTGAAGGGAATCAAAATGGGAGCCCAACCAGGACATGGTTCCCCTACCTGCCTAAGGCACAAACTCTAGGTGGGGTACCAGACGCCATTGCGGAGATTGAATCTCCTGAGAGTTCTTTCCTGCCTCTCCTGTCAAATGTACTTGTGATTTTATCTACTCCACCGCACAGTCTGACAGCTTGTCTTCAGTCATTCAGGAAATGGTGCTAGACTTAGCCACAATCATGTGAATACCAACTTAAATTGAGTAGATTTGCCCTATGGCATTGTATGTATGAGAGCTGAGCTACTGATTGCTGACAGTGTTGGCTAAGAAACTGGAACCAAAATTGCTGACCTGCTCACGGGTTGATGCATGTCAGGCTGGAGGGCTGCCAATACAGTCATAGCATTCAACTCAACACAAAGAAAGTTCAAAGTCCGGCCGATAAAGCTACAACAAGCACGGCAAACAGTTGACCGTCTTTCGCTGTGCTGTCCATGATGTGTTTGGTGGCCTCCAAAACTATAGTCCACACGCGAGCAACTATAGAGCTCAGCAGCGGGTCAAGAGACTCCGGTCACATTGCGTCAAAATCAGAGGTTTGGCACCAGAAACTTGCATGGAAGTCCAGTTGTATAGCTGAGACTCCAGTTGCGACTCTAGTTGATACGTCATAGAGAATTGACCATTGCAGGGACTGCGGCTTGCGCAGGTGTAGATCAGTGTAGATTGTGTCCTGGTGGGCACGGTGATCTGGACGCAAAGAGTGACTTCCCTGGTTCTGCCAATCCAAGCACTTGCAAGGCCCAAAAATACAGGCAGCCTTCTGCTGTACTACAAAAGACAATTATCAACAGCCATGCAGTCCACAGCAAGTTGTACAATCAAAACAGGATGCATTGCAAACAGGCTTTAGGTCCTCAGTGGTCTGAGATGGTCTGATCCTTTGTTCACCAAAATGCATTTACCAGTGTGATCAGGTGTGGACTGATAGCAGTCACAACCTAGGGCAAAACAGGAGCTTCCTCCTACTACTGACTATAGGGAAAAGATGGACAAAGTGCATATGCCAAGTAGGGGTGGCTTCGCACTGCCCGCTCCATACAATCCAGAGGTTCCGTACGAGGAAAGTGTCCCTCGCACAGGTTGCTCCATTGGAAGACCAGGTCACGACATGAACTAATGTCAGTGTCAAGACTCACCTTATCGAAAAGTACAGTAAATAAGTGTGAGGCTAACATCGGCCTTGCCCATCAAGCAAAATTGGTGCAAGTCTGCTCGTTTTGTCTTAAGCAGGACTTTGCCCTGTTTGGACCATCAAACACTCCTACAGTACTCCTACATTGAATACATTCGCATTTCCCAAGCCGATGCGCCCAAGGGATCAGCACCCGGACTCCTGCGTTTGCAGGGCCGCCCAGAAAAACGACATTGCCGTCGCTTGACTTTCGGCATGCAACGCGTCACACTCTCAAAAAATGACGCAACTGTGCCCAGCCAATCACATCTGGTCACAGGGTGTCTATTTCACTGGCAAAACAATAACCTTTGACTGGAATAGCATAAGATCAGGTATCAAAAAACAGGCTTGTGCCTTCCTAGTGCGGAGATAAAGAGCAAACTGTCTCCACACTAGTGATGAGACCCTGCTTTGACCTCACAATTCAAATCGATACATGGTGAATTCAAAGCTTCAATCGCTCCGATGGCTTCATGCATGCTTCATCAGATATCTGTGACATCACAGATAAGTAGAGTGGGGTATCACCGAGCTTTGACCTAAGGCAATGCACCCTTCGTGGGACAAGAATGACAAGAACATACAAGAACAAACATGGGACATACTAAAATTTCATGAACCACTACTTTACAAAAAATATCTCTGCACTTCTTGATGCCGATACCATACCTTCATTGACTATCGAAACGGAGCAAGTTTCGAACTGCTTCTGTCCCAACTGTCCAATGACAAAAGCTTCGCCATCACAACAATTCTAAGCTCTTTGCCAGTTCCACTACCGGAGGGTCCATGACGTTTCCATCTGCACAAATGGCAGTGGTCACAAAGAGCTCCATCTTTGCATCCCTTGGACTTTGAATTGTACTTGCACGCAGGCCTCGGTGCTCCGCATGATAGACTGGACTAAAAACTGCCGAGATTTGATCAGGTTGTCAATTGGATTCCTGGTTGCTTTTGCAGGTGATTGTGGTGATTCCGGTGTGTAAGCCTCTTTGTGCAATCCTGTTCAGACCATTCACCCTCCATAAGCCTAGCACGCGCAAGACACAGGGTGTCCAAAGGAGCCCATAGATGGATACTCGAAGGACTCTGAAGACGGTCTTTGCATAGCCCCGGGAGGAACTGGTCCCGTGGAGATAGAATCAGATACCAACACAGCCAACACATGCCAAAAATGCAGATCACAGTTCGAAAAATTGTACGGTATTGTAGGATGTCCCAATTTTGACTCCTGATGGCAACAAAAAAAACATTGCCACAAGGCCTTGTCCAACTAGGCCACTAGGATGCCACTAGGCAGTCATTTGGCAATCATCTTCTAAACTTAGAAACTGTCTATGGCTCTGCATTGGAATTGAAGCTTGGCGAGCCACTGCTACTGAGAAGGGCGACTTGTGCCTCGGGTAAGGTGTCCAAGATAATCCAAGATACACATTGCTCAAATGCAACATCTCTCAGGATCCACAGTTGTCGATTGACCGTCTTGCCTGTGACATCCTGTGACTATGTTGTGACATCCTGTGACTATCAAATGGTTGAAGTTGAGGAAGCTGGCAGTGGTTCAAGATGTTCAAGTCCCTAAGATCCCTACACAGCAACACCAATGTAGTTTGGTTCCGGCTCCTGGAAGATGCAGGCATGACCTGGTAGCAGACTTTCCAATCGAAAACAACCAGGAAAGGGCAGCGAATGTGAAACCGGTGGATGAATGTGAATAATCTGCCAGGAGACAGTATTTGCAAGCAGCACCTTGGTTGCAGGTTTGAAGAATGGTAAAACTATATGAGCTGTGACCGACCTCTGTCATACAAATCGACGAAGTGCAAAAGTGACAGAGTCAAAGACCGTCTCTGCAACCGCTTCTCCGCCTATAGAATCTACACACCGGCCTGCCTTAGATGTAGAGCGCAATGAGTTCAATCGTACAACAAGAGTGGAACTGTGCAGCAGCAAAGCCCCAGCAAGCCAACTTATTTGCTGACCAAATACATTTCTTTGGATGACCACGGGTGCCCAATGAAGGCAATGGCATTTGCTCGTCTGCCACTTCAAAGAGTGGGTCGCTAACATTTCCGTCACCTTCATCAGCTTGCTTGATTCTATGCAGTCTGGGCACCCTCACCAATTTATCCAAGTTAGTCCAATCTATACAATCTAGCTCTATATAATCCAATTCAAATATAATTTCAATAATATTCCAATCTACTCTGGAAATACAGCAAGTTATAGGACCAAGCCTGCAGGCTTGTCACGAGATGAAACCACCATGTCAGAGGGCAACACCTGCACAGGCTGTAACCCTTGACGTCTCCACAAATTCTCCGTAGGTGTCCATGTGGTGTCCATATATTACAGACCTGCAGTAACCTGCAGTAACCTGCAGTAACCTGCAGTCAAAATGCCAAGCCTCTCCGGGTTGAAGTGGAAAATTCGGATACAACGTCGCTGGATGGTCATCCCGCAATCGGTTTTGGGCTTGTCGCTCCTCCCCAGAGACACAACATCCACGCTGCACGTGCCCGTCAACAGCATAAACTTGTTCGAGATGCACGTGGTTGCAAGAAGCCAGGTATAGATGTTGCTGTACAGAATGTGTGCACCGAAAGCATCAAGCGAGACGCGTAATTATACATTTAGTACACATATATGACTCAGTGTATATATATATATACACTTTATAATATACACAAAATGTTAATGTATGCAATAGATGTATTTGTCTGCACTATTGAATATCAGAAGCTTTGGGTTTAAAAGTAGGGAACCCTTCTTTGGGCTCATTTGTTTCCCTCACCCATCAGCATATTCTGCAAGTTTTGAAGCAGGAACAATACGCAAGTCCTCCTGAACCAATCGTTGGAGTTTCGCTTCCAAATCTTTCTTCAAAAGGTCGGCATCAACAGTATTGTGCATTACCTAAGACAAGCGAGCAGGAAGTGTTGCCCATAAAATGGAAACTAAGATCTCACACTATTGCGTAGTGTTCGTGTTCGTGACCATTAGCATTAGTATTAATAAATGTCTTGATGTTTGCGCTAGTACTAGTGTTGGTCTTAGTGTAGTCACATGGGAGGCCAAATCGCAACACCTGTGCGATCAAGCCGCAAATCTGGCAATGAACTTCCGGCGCCGCCCTGAGCGGGGAGGCGCTCATCGATCAGAAGACCTTGGCGAAGCATGGCAAGTAGCAAGTAGCAACATGATATCGAAATATTGTAACAAATAAATGCCAAAAAATGAATCAAAATGAATCAAATAGTACCAAAATCCAAACGATTCTATCGCCAAAGATATCAAACATATGCCAAAACAAGTGCATCCTCATCCTCCGGATACAATGTTCATTAACTCCAGCCTGTCTTCTTTGCGTTGATTGAAAATACACAGAAGTTCACAGAAGCACAGATTTGAACGAATCGGCTGCTCTGGACCCAAGAGCTGTGAATCGAGCGTTGCCATGAAAATCACAGACATAGCATCTTTCTTGGTTTGAGCCACAACGCTTGATTGTGATCGAGGTGGCAAAACTGGTTCTCTAAAAGAAAAGGATCTGATGCCACAGCGTGTGAAGCTCACTTTGCAAATTTGCGAAGACTGACAAAATTGAGGAGTTAACAAACAGCAGGCGCATTTCGAAGCAGCGGCGTGGCACGGCGCCGGCTGCCATAAAACAGACAGCAGGGATGTTTCTCGGTTCGGAATGAAACTGAAAATTTTGCAAAACTGGACATGTCTTGCCCGTTTTTGCAAACTACAGGATGACCAATGACCTTCCAGGAGATCACCTTTAAGACGTTCAAACAGAACAACCGCTGAATCCGCGTTCACAGGGGCCAGTGCCTCGGCCAATGTATCGCAGCCAAAAATCGTACAATGATTCAATGATGTACATTGTTTATCAATGTTTAATCAAAGGAAGTTTAGGGGGAGAAACTTCCGTGTTACGGACTTTTAGAATGTCAGGGAAAGAGTTAGTCAAAGAAAGAGGTAGCAAAGAAAGAGTTCGTCAGGGAAAGAGTTAGTCAAAGAAA
>Ga0126342_10004848_pt1 | contig 23188 bp, 17 predicted proteins | sample Cyp1metagenome_FD_92528 | JGI IMG/M metagenome (GOLD analysis project Ga0126342, IMG submission 92528) | Coral microbial communities from Lord Howe Island, Old Settlement Bay, Australia - Cyphastrea 1 metagenome | ecosystem: Host-associated > Invertebrates > Cnidaria > Coral ...
CATGGACAAGATGATGGAGATGATCCTACAGCCCCTTTTCGTGGCCCACCTTCGGTTTCTCCAAGCCCGAGCATCGCCGATGATGATGAGCCTGCTGGAGATGGAGGAGGTGGCGCTGCCACGTCAATGTCAATGCAACCAATTGAACCGATGGATGATGACCAACATGAACAAGTTCCAATCCTGCCGACGCCTGCTGGTAGCGTTGTGGAACATATGGAAGAACCACTTGGCCAACAACTTTCACCTCGAGCCCTACCACCTGCACTACCTCTACAACCTGTTCAACCTCGACCTGCAGAACAATCTGGACATCCTCTACCTGCTCAACATCAACCTGCACAGCAACCTCCTGGCCCTACTGTGTTTGAGCAACAACGACGACGACATGAACGGCAAGAAACTATGGTGCTGCCAAGGTCCTATGGTCCTGCAGCCTCTCCAGCAGACCGAGAACTACACCATATTCACAACGAGGTCTTCAAGATGCAGAAGATGCCCAGCACTCCTTTGACGTGGACATTCAAAACAAGACCAAGCTGCCCCATGGTTGGAAGATTGCAAATGGCTACATGGTCTTGGAGGACAATGTGATGGACTCATGGGAGATGGCCGGCAACTACCTCACCAGGTGACACTACACCCCAAGACAGAGCGACTTTGTGCCTGACGAGAAGAGCTGCCCTGTTCCACTGCATTTCCTGGACAAGAAGGTGGTGAGCATGGGAAGCTACCTCTACTGCGAGAAGTGGAAGTCAGGCAATCCAAAGCCCAAGTATGCCACCAGCACTTGGACTGGCTACACGCGCTTCAAGATTTTGCCTGCCTGGCGAAAACAGGCCAAGGAGCTTTTCAACAAGAACTTGGAAGGATGCTACGCCCAAGAGCCTAGCAACCAGCCCTTGAATGAGCGCTACATGAGTTTGGAAGATCGGATGACTTTCCGAGAAGTCAAGATGAAGGAGCTGCAGTCGTTCTTCGACAACTCTGTCTGGCAGTTTGACAATGGCAAGAACGTGCCTGCAGACCGAATCCTCAAAGGCAAGTTCATCTTGGGATGGAAGAAAAGCCCGCCTAGTGGTCCAAGGGTTTAAGGACCTGATGCCTTGAGCGGATCTCTCTCCACTACAAGTCCAACGCTCACAAGGCTGGCGAGAGGGGTGATCATGACAGTGGCCACTATGTTGGGTATGGAGCCTTTCACAAGTGATGTGAGTACAGCGTTTTTGCAAGGAAAAGATTTCAAGACTGATGGCTCGCGTGAGATATAATGCGCCTGCCAAGGGATGCTGAGCAGATCCTTGGAATTGAGCGCGAAAGCGGCCAATTGATGAAGTTGATCAAGCCCACCTATGGTTTGTGTGACGCTCCAAGAGCATGGTATGAAGAGGCGACAGAGCGCATTTTGCGCACCGGCAAAGGCACCATCATTCAACATTCCCTGGATGCCTGTCTTTTTCTAGCCTATGACCAAGATCCCCATCAAGCTCATGCGCATGGGATCGAACCTGAGTTGATTGGAATGTTTGGTATTCATGTTGATGATTTGTTTGGATGCCTCAAGCCTAACAACAAGCATGCTGAACGCCTCCAACAATCCTTGATGGGAGTTTTTAGCTTTCGTGAACGGCTGAGCGGTGATCACCTTGAAAACAGTGGATGTCAAATCGACAAGAAGGCCGAGAACCATTGGCACCTCAACCAGGAGAAGTACATCCACAAGCAGAAGCCCATTGCGATTGCCAAAGACCGCCAGAACAACGAGTCTTTGCCTGTGACCGAAAGTGAAAGAACGCAACTTCGTGGCTCAATGGCCTGCAACTCAACCTTCACCACATCTACAAGCTCAAGTTTCCCTGCTGGCTGGGGATGTGACCCGAGCAACCATCAAGACCTTGCAGAAAGCCAACGAAGCCCTGAGGATGGCGAAAACAAATGCGGACGTTGGTTTGGACTACCGCTACCTTGGCGAAAAGAATGACCTGACCATGATCGCCTACAGCGATGCCTCCTTTGCCTGCCATCATGACCTGAGCAGCCAAGGCGGCTACTTGCTGGTGATGGTGAACAACAAGGTAGCTGAAGTTAAAGAAGGATGGTACAACGTCCTAGACTGGTGTAGTTGGAAACTTGCGAGGGTGGCCCGTTCAACTTTGAGTGCTGAAAGCCAAGGAGCATCAGAAGCTGCAGATGCCCTTTTGTTTGCCTCAACGTTTTGGAACCTTGTTTGGTCCCCATGGCTGCCTTTGGATGACGTTGCAACTGCACAGTTGCCCTGCTCTCCGAGACTGGTGGCTGATGCGAAAGCTTTGTGCGACCTGCTGATCAAAGAAGAAGTTCAAGCTGGAACTGGGTCGGATAAACGGACAACCATCGAGGTCCTCGTGACGCAGGACAAGCTCAAGTGCTGTGGAGCCCGAACTTCATGGGTGAGTTCAGAGCTGCAGTATGCGCACGGCCTGACCAAAGAAGCTGCTGCCCAACTTCTTGCAGACCGTTTGAGAAGCCACCGCACCAAGCTGAAGTCAGACCTGACTTTCCAAGCTGCCAAACGCAAGACTGCTGGTGAGAGAAAGAAGAATGCTGAGATGTTTGCAGGGAAGAAACCTGCAAGAGCTATGCAAGCTATGTTTGCAGGACTCCTGAACGTTGTCAGCGTGGTCAACGCCTTTTAGATTGACCCAAAGACCAACTTCGAAAGTGAGATGCCCAACACCCTGGAGAATGACATCAAGACCAACCTCGAAGAAGCGATGCCCAATGTGACTGAATATGCCAACATGACCAACTTCGACTTCGCGGTGCCCATGATCTACCTGCAGCACCTGGACGAGCACTACCTGCTGGACTATGTCAACGACCCTGCCGTGTTCCTGACCATGATCATGCTGATGATCTTCGGCTGCTGGCTGCTGCGACGCTGGATTTTCCGGCGGGAGCTCCCTGAACCTCATGCAGAACCTGCTGCTTCCCGCACTGTCACCGAGACGGTGATGACGCCCGAAGACACAGCCACTCTTCGGAAGATGTACGAAGAAGTGATGGTTCTTCGAGAGCATCGACTCGGACTTGAAGCTGAGTTGATGAAGAAGCAGAACATGCTGATCGATGTTCGAGACGAGGCCAGAAAGTGGAAGGCCAAATGGGAAGTGCATCGTATGGACTTCCAGCGCAACCTGGAGGACTACGAGATCTACCTGCTGCCCCATAGCTCAATAAGGCATGCAAACTTGGACTGCGTGTACTGCAGGACTGATGGCAACCAAGTCATCTACAAGTGCGTTGCCTGCAGAGTTTGCAGCAAGGACTTTGGCCGACCTGAGTGCGACTTCCGTGGCGATGCTCGCGCTGTGGATCCACCTGGAGCTCTACAAATTGGCGACCTAGCCGATGCAAATTCACGGGAAGCGATCTGAAGCGATGTTTTCTTCCCACCTTTTCCACCTGTGTGAATTGCGTGTCACACAATTGACATTTACATGTTTCATTTGTATCCTCCTGCCTCTTTTTATGGCCTAAGTGAGGGTTTTCTCATGAGACCATGCCGAATGGCGCGCTGTGCAGCCCGAAAAGGCTGCTGATGCTGCTGAGCCTTGCCGCACTTCGCGTGGCGGTGGGACCCATTGGGTTTGGAAGCTGCCTAATCAACAATATATATATATACAAGTATACATAAATACATATGTACATTTATATATATATATACATACATAAATACATATATACATATACACCTGTATACATATATACATATATACATATATACATATACACATATATACATATACACATATATACATATACACATATATACATATATACATATATACATATATATATATATATACATATATACATATATACATATATACATGCATACATGTATACATATATACATATCTACATATGTACATACAAATTGGTGTTTACATATATATATATATATATATATACAAATATACACAGACCGAGAGAGAGAGAGAGAGAGAGAGAGGGATATCAATTTTGATAAACATATGTAGAGAGAGAGAGAGAGAAAGAGAGATGGATATCAAGTTTGGTGGAAAAAAAGAGAGAGAGAGAGAGAGGAGGAGGAGGAGGAGGGATATCAATTTTGATGAAAATCCGCCCGCACCGAAGGTGCCGAGGCGTTTTTTGTGTGCACGTATTAACTGGAACCAATTGCAATAGCTATTAAGCTTTAGCTTGGGGGGGGGGCTTTATTGCTCGAGAATCCTGTGTTTTTCCACGTTTTTTGAAGGGACCTCCCAATATGGTTCACCATGGAACCAATATAGGCCCAACATGGGCACAACATAGGCCCAAGGTGGCCCAACATGGGCCCAACACGGCCCAACATAGAGCCAACATGTGCCCAACATACCCCCAACAACATGGAACATATATATATATATGATTTTATTATGTTTTATTGGAACTTCGGAGCAAACACTCCGGTGCGGGCGGTTGTCGTCGCGAAGCGACCAGAAAATACAGAGAGAGAGAGGGATATCAGTTTTGATGAACATATACACAGAGAAAGAAAGAGAGGGATATCAGTTTTGATGAAAATATATACAGAGAGAGAGAGAGAGGGATATCGATTTTGATGAACATATACACAGAGAAAGAGAGAGAGGGATATCAATTTTGATGAAAATACAGAGAGAGAGATATCAATTTTGATGAAAATATACAGAGAGAGAAAGAGAGGGATATCAATTTTGATGCAAATATACACAGAGACAGAGAGAGAGAGAGAGAGAAAGAGAGGATATCAATTTTGATCAAATATACAGAGAGAGGGCGAGAGAGAGGGATATCATTTCTGATGAATATATATATATGTGTGATGACTTCCTTGCAGCTGTTCACTCCCAAGTTGCCTTTTTTGTCACTCCGGGGCTCACCTGAATCTGTTGTTGGCCGGCTGGCCAATTGGCTGCTTTGCAGCTTGCGACGCAGTGATCGGAGCTGGAATCTGGATGTCATGACAGCTGAGTGTTATTCCCTAGGATTACGACCTTGTGCCTAAGGTCAAAGGAGGTGCTCAACCTACCTTAAAACAATGCTAGAGAAGTACCAACCCTCCCAATTATCCTAGTGTACCATTGATCCAACTCACACGACACGTAGGCGAGTGGGAGTGCGGGCAGCTATTGGGACACGTTGCAAGCGATGTCCAATGAGAACACCAAGGAGCGTGAAGATCCCATGCATCAAATATGCTGAAAACGAATTCATCGGTTGCACATGAAACTGCTGCTGATCAAAATGGTTGTTTTGAGCGTGTGATGGATGAGCTAAAAGTGGTGGGGGTCCTAAACTACTCTCAAGTTGGACAGCAGCTTCGTCCAAGATGGCATCAAGGATTGCCGCTACAAGGCCCATGGACCGTCTCAAAAACAATCGCACACTCAGAGAGGCCATTTTGGTCAGGACCACGTAAAATAGTGGTCGTGTGAGCAGCATAGTCAGCAAAAGCGCTAGGATGAAGGAGAAGCCCCAGCGCAATCTGGCTTTGCCCAACAGCCATAGGCAAAAGGTTTTACAGCGCTTCCACAGGTTTGAGCGGAAGGTTAGATCACCTGGACTGCTTGAATTACTGTTAGGCCCAAAAGTCTTTTCAGCAACACATCTTCGAGCAAACTGATGGAAGCGACCGTCAGCTTTGTAGTTCTTGGCTGCTTTGCGAAGATCCTCCCAGCTGACTTCTAAGTAGGGGGCCCCCTTTAGAGAGCCACCCAGCACCACGGCTTTCTTGAACTGTGCTTGCCAGTTGGCTCCAGATTCGGATGCTGGCAACGACATGGCCGGCACAGGGTATCTCAATTACCTCAGAAGTCACGCGATGCTCTTTGGGCACAAGTGCTGCAAAGTGTTCAGGCAGGGTGAGCATGAATGAGAACTTGAGTAGCAGGCTTCTCAAACGGCGCACTGCTTCAGGCTCAAGAGTCAAAGCAATTTGCTGTGCTCTGGCTACTTGGAGGTAGTGTTCAAGAGAACGTAGGTTACTCCATCTACCTAGGAAACGGATCTTGGAGATCTCCATTCCTTCGTCCATCATCCATGTAGCCCCACCGGCACGCAAAGATGCGGGTGAGAGTTTCATGCCATTGATCCCTAACTTCTCACAGAGCTCTTTGAACATCACTCGAAACTTGTTGGGTGAGCTAGGCCACAGTGCTTTTCTTGTTTTCACGCTGGTGAGGGTCAACCATGACAACCAGTTTATGGCGTCAGGGTGGTGAACAACGGTGAACTGCTGACGCCCCATCTGTCGTGAGTTTTTAGGCTGCTCAAGCATCACCACGGCAAAAGGCCCCCCAAGCGAGAGGGAATTTGGCAGGGTGACGTGTCGGCTATGAAGTTTGAACATCTCGCCAGGACGTAGCAACCCAAAGAAACCCAGCATGAGCAGGGCCGACAACCTGAACCACAGGTCCCTCTGTCGATCAACTTCTTTTTCAGCAAATTTCCGTGCTTGACAAACTAAGGCCGCTAGCAGAGCCACAGGTAAAGGTGGTCTGAAGCCGCTCGGTTTCTGTTCTTCCCAGCTTCTGATGGCGCTCCATGTGGCACCCAGGTGTCGCTTCAGTCTGGGACGAATGCATTGCACAAACAGGACCGCGTGCTTTGCTACTCGGAGAGAGCTGCTCTTTCCCAGTGCATGCATGTCCTTGACAAATGATTCCAGGAGTTCATCCACTGTCTGGCTACTTTCTGTTTCCACCAATCTCCAAGGCGCCTTGTGTCGGCGCAAGAACAGGTCTAGCGCCAGGCCGCCTTCCGTGAGGCGCTGTCTGTAAGCTCCACTGAACTTACTCCATCTCAGCTTGGCACCGAGAGGCGCCGCAGATTCGGCCATGCTGGCGAAACGTGCAAATAAAAAACTAAAAGGTTCGATGCATATTTTTTGATGATGTGTTAAAAAACTGCTCTCTTATGTAGTCATGTGCTGAAGGCCTTTGCAAAAGCCTTGTGGTATGCAACGCACAACTGCTGCGGGTATGAACCTGCTAGAGTTGACCTCTTTTGCCACCTGCCGTTGTGCTTGACGCCACCAACCACGGGAACGTGCTCATGTGAGTGGTCACACTTCCGCTCCAACTGTGAGAGGTTCGGCATGGTTCCTACAATGGAGGTGGCTTTTTTGGCTAATCCTGGGATGCCCTCTTTAATTGGTATCTTCAAACCGTATTGACATTGATCGAAGTGAACTATGGTGCAATCACACTCGGCAATCAGCTCCAACATTTTTGGGGTTTTCCAAGCATATGAGGCGCGGGGGTTTTCAAGTGTGAATTTGGATCCATGTTCATGCAGCAATCTACAAAGATGGATGGTCCTATGCATTACTTCATTACCAACTATCTCACGATGTAAAGTTCCGTTGCCTAAAGGTTCATCAGAGGTGCGGGTACCTTTGTTCATATTTTGCATTAAACTAAATGAACCGCAGGGGAAACCAAAGTGCCAGAGTTGGTGGGGCGCACGAGCATCTTTGCATAATCGATCAAAGGTGGCATCGTCCAAGATATCATGAGACCTACGGGGTTTTCCCTTTTCCATTATTTCAACTGGTGGCTGTACCCGAAAAATCCCCTTTTCATGGAAAACCCCCGTCAGATGTCCTACCCCTGAAAAAATCTCTCGGAAGCTCCAGGCTTTCACGGCAGGGTGGTTCCCTGCTTCATTCTGCTTGGCTGTCACACGCATTTTTGCCGGCGACGGGGCGTCGCAAGCAGGTATGGCCTTGAAGGCCTGCTCAGGGCACAATGCGTCTTGCCGCACTGCACGCCAAATGGCCTTATTGGACCTTCTGGCCTGGTGTTCATGCAGGTCTTTGCCGAAAGCCAACTGAGAGATTTCACTAGGTATTTCAGGAGGGTCCGGTATCTTCTTACAACGTGATGGGTAGTCGGCTGGGTTGGCTTCCGATCTGACCCACAACACATGTAACGTTTTGCATCCTGCCAAGGACCATCCCAGTGATTGTCTCATGATTCGATTAAGGTTTTTTGAGGAGGATCTACCCTTAGCCCAGGCACCTGCAGCTGCACGTGAATCAACAACCAAAACACATCTCAAAGGCTGAGTGGATTGCATTACCACGTCCTTAAGCTCCCTAAAAATCATCTTAGCTTCAAGAATGTTGATATGTTGTTTGTGTGCAAACTTACAACTCTCGGTCTGGTTCCAAGGTAGGTCACTGAGCAGCTGCTCAATTTCAGCTGGGGCCCTGTGCATTTGCGATTCTGGTGCTATAGCCCCTATTGACCAGTCCAGGCGGACGTGTTCTCCCTTATGTTCGGAGTATCTATAGAGGGTCTGCGCTATCGGGCTCGTGACCAGAGACGCGCAACGGCCTCCATGCGACAGCGAGGCGTCGCTCGCCCCTACACGCTTCGAGACACCCCACCTAATATTACTATGGCAAGTTGGGAGAACCAAACCACTACATATTAGCTCTTCTTTGACACTAGGGGGTAATGGCCTAGACTCACCATCTTTTAGTTTTTCTATAAAGGTAAAGGTGTCCTGAAGGATGCACATGAGGTTGCGTCTGTGAGTGAACGGATGCACCAAAAGCCCTACGACACCCTGCAATAACTTTTTACTAACCTGCTTGAGGCTGCAAACGCTCGCAATGATGTCTGTCAAATGTTTAAGTTTAAACATAGGTGCACCCACTCTGCCGGTCCGGTTGCAAACCTCAGTGCCCCAAGCAGTGTAGTTCTCTAGTTTTGAAAATGCCTTTCCGCTGGAAGTAGGGATTCCTTTCTCCTGATACTGCTGCCTGCTGCGAGAAAGGAGTTCCTCATCCCTGAATTTCATATTGGGGTTCCGATTCTTTTTTGAAGGGAGTACTTGCGTGATTATATGGTCATCTATGTACAAACCCTCTAGAGTATGGCTGGCTGGTACAGGTGAGCGGAACTCCAAGCATTCACCTTCGTTCATGCATTGGCAGTCCTTAAGGATTTCAAGGTGAACCTGCTGAGCTAAGTCAACCGCGTTGAGGTCGCCCATGGCAATGACACGAAATGAGAGTAGGTACTTTTTACCAGGAACACCGCCAAATTGTTCATAACCAGCACCGTCGAAAGTTTTCCCAATGGTATTGCGGGGGAGCCAATCATCCTGATGCTTTAGTAAATAGAAATAGTTATTGAGATCATCACCGCTACCTCTAACCGAAAAACCAGGGGGGATGATTAATTGAGTCAAGAGGGAGCCGTGCGGCAGCTTAGCCCAAACCAGTCTCCTCTCTAGTTCATTAAAGGGGCGACGATCAAGGATTACCCTGTCACTTTGGGGTTTATGGTCAACAGCGAACAATCCCCCGGTGATTATGTTACCCTTACTATCTCTAAGCCCGAGTTCTTCAGGAATCAAAACGGCAACACCGCTTTCAAGGAGTTTTAGGTTCACCTCTCGTAGCTTGTCTGGTGGAACCCTGAAGCAACCGACGGTCGGTCTGGGTGGCTCCACTCCGTGCGGAATCTCGGCTGACATGTTCTGGAACGAGGCCAGCTGATCGCCTTTCAAAAACTGCGAAGGATCTACAATGCCTGCCTGTGATGGCAGGGACATCCTTTCAGGCAGAACGTCTTTAGCAACCTTACACAACTGTTCTAGGGCTTGACTACTGGAGTAACATGAATTCTGACGAACCACTTTAATTAATGAGCTAATTTTGTGAATGCCGCGACTAAGGGGTGTGTCGTCACTCCGTAGGCGGACAAACCGCTTAATTCCACTATGCAGGGAACCGGCATACGATGAGTGCAATGGTGTCCATGGTGTCTGGGCAGCTTTATGCAAAAGGCGTTTCTGATCAGCAGTCTTATGAGGGGAACCCCCATCTAAGAAAGTGAAGTAAGCCCACAATACTTCGGTGTGTTTCCATGACTCATCACGGTCTCGCCTCCTGGCTCGCTGTCGAGCACTTCTGGACTTACCATTATTCTCAGGTGTAACCAGTAGAGACGGAAAAAGAGGGATATTCCCATGTTGATTATTGGGTGTCCTAGGCCCCGACCTCTGACTAAAACCAGAGGACTTCAATAACTTCCAAAAATGCCCGAAAGAGCCCCAGCTCTTGTCCAAGCACTGTACAATGCGGCTGGCTGCAGGGATGGCCTGCTCAGTCGTCTCAGCCGTCAACCTTCGCTGGTGGTCTTGTCCTTGTCCTTGTCCTTGCCGTGCTTCTGCTTTCCGCGGCCCTTGCTCGACCCTGGATTCTCCTTTCCGGCCTGGTCGTCTTCCAGGCCCTTTCCGCTTCCCTTCTTCTTCAGGGATTCGGTATTCTTGGCCAGGTCGTTCATGGATCGCAGATAGCTCGTCACATGTTGGAGCGATGATGGGTCGCCTCCAAAGATCTTCTGCTTGTAAGGATCGGCTGTGTGAGTCAGCAGCCATGCCACTTCCCAGCTTCCATCTATCGCAGCTTGGTGCATTGCCTGCAAAGCCAGCACCGTCTGCAAGGCCGCCTTCTGCGGCTCCTCTTTCAAGAGGTACTCCAAAATTGTGGAGCAAAGGTAATGGCACCTTTTGAGGTTCTGCTGCTTCCCAAAGTGGATCTTTCGGTTCATGTCTGTGATGCGAAAGGGCTTGTCCTGAGCTCCAAGCTCCTCCTCGATCGACTTCACATAGCGCCTGACATGGCGCAGAGGATGCTTGAACTTCTTCTTCCCTTCCTTCCTGTAGTTGTGGACGGCTCGAGAATGCCCCTTTTCGCCTCTCACTGAATCGCTGCTCCCACTGGAGCTGCTTGAGCCTCTTTGGTTGCTCACACTGCTGCTGCTTGAAGATCTGTCTTTCATCTTCTTTTTGTTGCGGCCCCTTCTCATTGACTCTGCTAGCTGTAAGGCCAGCAAGCCGTGGAGCGGATCGCCGGACTGGACAGCGGCGGCCAACACCGTTTCCTCGGCGGTCTTCTCCTTGGAGTTGGTCTGGCCGCTTTTCTTCTTCTCGATCAGTGCAAACCGTCGAGACTTCTTGTGCGTGTCGGTCTCGGCACCTTTCCTTTCTGCGGAGGTACCAGAGCCTAGCCAAGATTTTTTCAGCTGTGCCAGTAGGTCGGCTTCCCCTGCAGAGGCGCTTCCGGAACTGCTGCTGCTGGCTGCTTTCTTGCCACGGCCCTGAGCTTTGGGCCTTGGCTGTCCCATTTCCGAGGCAGTTCCAAAGACCATCTCTTCGTCTGTCTCCAGCAAGGCCTTCCCGGCGTCCAGCAACTTCTTGTTCTCGGTGCCGAGTTCCATTGCGGCCACAGGGGCCCCAAAACGCATGTTGTGGACCTCGCACTACACTATGCAGAAGGTGCTTTCCTCCACACTCAAAGGAGTGAAGCCTGTGCTGGTAATCTCTTCGCGACTGCAACGCACGATGGTCTTCATCCAATCCCCATCGACTTGCAGGACCAAAGCTTGGCGCCATCTTGGCTCGGCAAAGGCGCCGCCGAGCAGCAGGTAGCCTCCGTGGCCAGGTTTAGGCGGCATCGGTGATCAGCCAACCGATCACCTTCTCCCTTCAGCTCTCAGGCAATGCGAAGCGATGTGCTTCCAGGCGGAAGCGCTCCTCTGCCTCGGCCTGCCCGTCGCAACGGCACCACTTGATCCTCTTGAACTCGTTTCTGGCCAATTTCAGAATGGAGGTGTACGCGGAGGTACCTTTTCCCCAATGAATCCCGGCAATGGAATCTCTATCCTGGTATGGCACGTCCCAGACCGCGTACCAGCGGAGGTCGGTGGCCTTCAGGTTCCTGTCCAAGCCGAACTCTTCAGGCAAGGCCCCAACTATGCCACAGAAGATACTCTCTTCTATGTGCACCAGATGTTCTGTCCTGGCGTCAGCTGAAGGATCAGGCGGATGAGAGATCTCGACCGCTGCAACCGGGCTGACAACCCCGACCGCCTCAGGTTCCGATACCGAGGAGGTACCTGGCTCAAGCGAGGTCAGATTGGATTGCCTGCGATGGCTGCACACGCTGGAAAACCAACTGAACATGGACTCGACCCAGATGGCTACAAGTCAGAATCAACATTTGAGAGGCATATATACAGAGAGAGAGAGAGAGGGATATCAATTTTGATCAAAATATACACAGAGGGAGAGAGGGACATCAATCTTGATGAACATATACAGAGAGAGAGAAAGAGAAAGGGATACATATCAATTTGATGAGAAATTTTACAGGCAGAGAGAGAGAGAGAGAGATATCAATTTGGTGAAATTTACAGAAGAGAGAGAGAGAGAGGGGCAGCGAGGGATATCAATTTTGATGAACATATTATTTACAGAGAGAGAGAGGGAGAGAGACAGGGATTTCAATCTTGATGAAAATATACAGAGACAGAGAGAGGGATATCAATTTTGAGGAAAAGGAAAAACAGGGTGTTCTACTTCTTGTGACGAAATCAGCTGAAGTCATCTTACATAAATCCCCAACAGTCCCCAACATTCTGTCGCTGTGTGGCCGTTTGGAAAGCGGCCGCGCAGGCACGCCAGTCTGAAAGGAGGGACGGTCGCCTGCAGGGCGCATTTCGTAGTTGCTTTAAAGGTACAATGGCGGATGTAGTGGGGTGTAATAGGGGTAACATGGGATATAAATTCCCAATGAAGTATCTGGAACCAGGATTCAATCAACCATCCACAAATGAGCAATGTCAAAAACCTATCCGAAAATTCCAAGCTATTGGTTCGTCACTCAGGGTCCCCAGTTCATGGATGATAATTCCAATGTGTTGGGTAGTGCAACCGTGCAACCAAAAAAAGGCTGCTATGAAATTCATCATCCCCTATGTCAGAGCAAATCGGTGATTATGACTATGGCGTTGTGGATCCCACATGTACCTTAAAGAGATTTAATGAAGAAAATGTTCCGATTTTCCCACGAAAAGTGGGGAAGCAAGAAAAGTTGTGATTTAGCAAAAACTTGCAACCAAAATTGGGGATTGCGCCTGAAAAAATTGAGGATTCAAATGACATAAGAAACCAAAAAATGTGTATAATTTGCAAAGATGGGAGACTTTATTTTATTCACTCAACCAACAATGATGGATTTAACCACCAAAATCGAGCAGATTGAACGCCAGAACTGGGGTTTTCACTGAGTTTCCTGGAAATTGCCTAGACTAAATTTGACATTCGGCAGCTTGAGCAAACAAACACCAACAAGAAACAGGGTCTATCTATCAAATATAGGAATGCAAAAAATACAGTAATTTCCATGGATGATGTGCACTCCAACTACAGGGTTGAAAGAAGATTTCTGTAAGTTAATCCATCTCTGAGTCGGTCCTACTGATTGGTTTATTAGGGAATTTCCATGACGTTTCCGAAAGTCCTCAAGGCTTGTTCAACTGCTTCAAGAACCCGTTACTCTGAGTCATTTCCCAGAAAAAAATCGCCTCGTAAAGTTGAAGAGGACATGATCTTTGAAGTTGGTGTGAAGGGGTCCCCTTACATTCCAGTTCCAATATGTTCCAACACGTTCCAACATTCTTTTGGAGATGGTCAATCTGTGAAACATCTGCGAAAGGCGACAGTTCCAGTTAGTAAGGCAGCAAGCCTCTTCAGCAAGTCACCAACCAGTTTTCCCAACATGTCCCTACTAATTGTGAGCTGAATGGTCATGCAAGTCGAAGTAAAATGGATTGGGGCTCATGTTCCATGCAAATGGAGTATGTAGTTGTTGATCTACCATGCACCTATATGATTTGGAAGTGGAAAGCAACAATTAATACCATGGAAAACCCCTTTTATATATATAATCACACCAGCAGAGACCCTAGATAGCAAAATATGTTGGTATCAGTCTAGTGAACCAAGGGAGACAAGATGGGGCCAATGTCGACAGCTGCTGAAAAGTGACAACGCTTGTGCAAAATACCATATCTAATTAAGTATGAATGTAGATAAATGTATACATAGATACATATAATTAATTATAATATTATATATATATACATACTGTATGTCATAAGTAAGTACACATTATTGTGATTGTCCCGATGAGTTATTATATGTTATTATCATTACGTATCCTCAGTATTGTGATGATTGCTGAATCTACATGCGGACATCGGATCGCCTGGCTATGATTTTCTCTCAGCGATGTCCGCCGCGCCTGAGTTTTGGCTGCCAGAACTTTTGCACATCGAAACCCGAAGAGTCGAGAAGGCCACCGTATCTCCTGCTTTTAGTCGGAGCCAGGGCATGGTCAAAATCTGTGCCTAAAAAGATGAGGATCCAACCAGCTTGAAAAATATAAGGGCTGTCAGAGTTCGGAATGGAATGAGTTCTGAATGCAACGGAACTTCGGAATGGAATAGAATGTATGTCTATCATATGTCCCCATGAAGGGAGAGTGATATCCCCACCATGCACCATAAATGGATTGCTGGCAGGCTTTGGTTTGGCCATTGCTTGAAAGTAAGGGGGAAACGTGTGAAACTCACGTTGGACGTCATATTGCCACACGGGTGGTGACCAAACTGTTCCACTTAAACATCTCCTGTCGAGATGAATGAGATGAATTATAAAGATGAATCTGCGCAAGTATTGGAAATGGTTGATCCATTTGACATAGGGGAAGGTCTACCTCTCAAATTGGCACAACAATGACAGGATCGGAACGATCCATTAGCCAACCATAGGGGTGACACGTTCAATATCAATAACTATTTGAAGGTAAGAAACCAGCAACCACCAAGGTGTCAACCTTGGGGCCTTTACCTTTGGTCACTGGCCTCTTGGGTGTTCCATCGGGGGGTACCAAGCAGTGCAAAAAGGGGATCTATGCCTCCCGCAGTCAAGCCATCGACTGGGGGATTGTTATTCCTCCATTGATAGCAACTAAACTCAAGACATTACGCTGACATTCACCCAGATTCACCCATATTTTGATGTTGAAATTATGTTTTAAGGTGAACTTCAATTTGTTCATGGCCAAATTTCACCAAATACCTCGCTTTATCTTTAAATATGCCCGCAAGTGCTCCAATGGATCCTCATCATTCTCGCATTCAAATGCCTGAAAATAGGTGACAAAAAACCCATTGTCAGACACATTCAAAAATCCACCGAGAAACCTGAAGCGATCGCTTGCGCTGAGGACTGGCGGCCCCTCAGGTCTGAAGGCGATGGCGGAGGTGGACTCCTGGGAATGGATGAAGGCTGATCAATGAGGAAATTCATGGTGATTAATGGTGATTAATAGGTGATTAATAAGTGATTAATGTTGAATAATAAGTGATTAATGATGTAGAATTGTCATTAATGGTGATTAATAAAAAATAATAGGTGATAAATAGTGATTCATGGTGGTTAATGGTGAATAAAAAGTGATTAATGGTGATTAATGGTGAATAAAAAGTGACTAATGATGTAGAAGGGTCATTAATGGTGATTAATGGTGAATAAAAAGTGATTAATGGTGATTAATGGTGAATAATAAGTGATTAATGATGAACAATGATAATTAATGGTGATTAATGGTGATTAATATGTGATTAATGGTGCATAATAAGAGATTAATGATGAAAAATGGTGATTAATGGTGATTAATAAGTGATTAATGGTGCATAATAAGTGATTAATGATGAAGAAATGGTGACTAATGGTGATTAATAAGTGATTAATTGTGCATAATAAGTAATTAATGATGAAGAATGGTGATTAATGGTGATTAATGGTGGATAATAAGTGATTAATGGTGCATAATAAGTGATTAATGATGAAGAATGGTGATTAATGGTGATTAATGGTGATTAATAAGTGATGAATGGTGCATCATAAGTGATCAATGACGAAGAATGGTGATTAATGGTGATTAATAAGTGATTAATGGTGCATACACAAATAGGTGATTAATCATGAAGAATGGTGATTAATATTATTCAGCGATTAATAAGTGAGTAATAAGTGATTAATAAGTGATTAATGGTGAACAATAAGTGATTAATGATGAAGAGTGGTAATGAATGGTAATTAAAAAGTGATTCATGGTGAATGATACGTGATTAATGATGAAGAATGGTGATTAATGGTGATTAACGAGTGATTAATTGTGAATAATAAGTGATTAATGATGAAAAATGGTGATTAATGGTGATTAATGAGTGATGAATGGTGAATAAAAAGTGATTAATGATAAAGAATAGTGATTAATGGTGATTAATACGTGATTAAGTGATGAATGGTGAATAATATGTGATTAATGCAAAGAATGGTGATTGATGGTGATTAATAAGTGATTAATGGTGAATAATAAGTGATTAATGATGTAGAACGGTCATTAATGGTGATTAATGGTGATTAATAAGTGATTAATAAGTGATTAATGGTGAATAATAAGTGATTAAGGAAAAATAATGGTGATTAACGGTGAGTAATGGTGATTAATAAGTGATTTATAAGTGATTTATAAATGATTTACAAGTGATTACTAGTGAATAACAAGTGATTAATGAAGAAGAATGGTGATTAATGGTGATTAATGGTGATTAATAAGTGATTAATGGTGAATAATAAATGATTAATAGGTGATTAATAAGTGATTAATGGTAAATAATAAGTGATTAATGATGAGGAATGGTGATTATTGGTGATTAATAAATGATTAATGTTGCAAGATAAGTGATTAATGATGTAGAAAAGTCATCAATGGTGATTAATGGTGAAAAATAAGTGATTAATGGTGATTAATGGTGAATAATACGTGATTACTGGTGATTAATAAGTGATTGATAAGTGATTAATGGTGAATAATACTTGCTTAATGATTAAGAGAGGTGATTAATGGTGATTAATAAGTGATTAATAAGTGACTAATGGTGAATAATAAGTGATTAATGGTGCATAATAAGTGATTATTGAAAAAGAATGGTGATTAATGGGGATTAATAACTAAGAAGTGATTAATAGTACATAATAAGTGATTAATGATGAAGAATGGTGATTAATGGTGATTAATAAATAATAAGTGATTAATGGTGCAGATTGATAAAGAATGGTGATTGATGGTGATTAAAAAGTGATTAATGGTGCATAATAAGTGATTAATAAGTGATTAATAAGTGATTAATAAGTGATTAATAAGTGATTAATAAGTGATTAATAAGTGATTAATAAGTGATTAATAAGTGATTAGTAAGTGATTAATTGTGAATAATGAGTGATTAATGGTAAAGAATCGTGATTAATGTTGATACATGGCGATTAATAAGTGATTGATGGTGAATAATCAGCGACCGACGGCGAAGAATGGTGATTAATAAGTGATTAATGGTGAAGAATGGTGATACATCGTGATTAATGGTGAAGAATGGTGATTAATCAGTGATTGATGATGAAGAATGTTGATTAATGGTGATTAATGGTCATTAATGGTGATTAAGGGTAAAGAATGTCGATTAATGGTGATAAATAAGTGATTAATGGTGAACAATGGTGAAGAATTGTGATTCATGATGATTCACGGTGAAGAATGGTGATTAATGGTGAACAATGGTGATTAATGGTGATCAATGGTGAAGAATGGTGATTAATGGTGAAGGATCGTGAAGAATGGTGATTATTGGTGAAGAATGGTGATCAATGGCAAGAATGGTGAAGAATGGTGAAAAATCTTGATTAATGCTGAAGAATTATATATTTGATGGTAAGTAATGGTGATCAATGGTGATTAATGGTGAAGAATGGTGATTAATGGTGATGAATAAGTGATTAATGGTGAAGAATGGTGATGGATAAGTGATTAATGGTGAAGAATGGTGATTAATGGTCAAGAATGGTGATTAATAAGTGATTAATGATGAAGAATGGTCATTAATAAGTGATTCATGGTAATTAATTGTGATTAATGGCAAAGAATGGTTATTAATGGTAAAGAATGGTGAAGAATCGTGATTGATGGCGATTAATGGTGAAGAATGGTGAAGAATGGTGATTAATGGTGATTAATGGTGAAGAATGGTGATTAATAGTGATTAATGGTGAAGAATGATTAATAAGTGATTAATAAGTGATTAATAAGTGATTAATAAGTGATTAATGGTGAAGAATGGTGAAGAATGGTGATTGGTGGTGATTAATGGTGAAGAATGGTGATGAATAAGTGATTAATGATGAAGAATGGTGATTAATGGTGATTAATGGTAGAGAATGTTGATAAATGGTGATTAATAAGTGATTAATGGTAAATAATGGTCAAGAATGGTGAAGAATGGTGATTAATGGTGATGAATGGTGAAGAATTGGTGAAGAATGGTGATTAATGCTGAAGAATTGTGATTCATGGTGATTCATGGTGATTAAATGGTGAAGAATGCTGATTAATGGTGATAAATGGTGAAGAATGGTGAAGAATGATGAAGAATGGTGAAGAATGGTGAAGAATGGTCAAGAATGGAGAAGAATGCAAAAGAATGCAGAAGAATGGTGAATAGTTCGAATAGTCTGAATAATTTGATTAGTCTGAATAGTCTGACTAGTCTGAATAGTCTGGATAGTCTGAATCGAAAAAAACAAAAGCCAGAGGAATCTGGATTTGTCTGACAATACGGTATCCCCCCGAAAACCCATGGTTTATCATCAATTGCCTCACTGTTTAATTGCCATTTTTGTGCAGGTCCCATTTTCAAACACCCCCCCCAACCTGCAAATGGATCACCATTTTTGGTGGTTGAAACTCCAGGTCTCTAAATGACATCTCTTGTTCCGCTTTTTAAATCCGTCAATTGTTGATCAAAAACCCGTGTTTCATGGGTAAGACCGGTAAAACCCCCCTCTTTTTTGAGCGGGTGCCATGAAGACATTCCCAAAGTATGACTGAGGTGGATCAAAACCAAATCTCTGAAACCCAAGCCAGAATCCTATTGATCATCGTTTCTTAGGTCATGGATCAGCTACAACTCACAACCCAAATCACCATGAATGGATAAACTATGATAAACTACATATAACTACATCATACTGATACTACATCTGTTCTGTTCATCTCATGTTTATATTGCCAGTTCATGATCTAATGGTTATCCCAAAAAAAAAACGTGGGCGACCTCGGCGACCTGGGCGCCGTTGAGATGATGGAACTCCGTGCCTTGGCCATGTTGATGGTGATTTTTGGCAAAGATTAGGATCGGGATTGTGATTGGGATTTGATGATTTCACCACCTACAGGACCTACAGAAACACCAGCGGGAGTTCCCAATGAAGAATTTTGGGAACAAAACACTGAAAGGATTTCAACAGCGCAAAAAGAGATCTGGCCAGCGATGGAAATGGACCTGTGAGGCTGGCCGGCAAAAAAGGGGACATTAAGCCGCTGCATTCCAGCGACAAACAAGGGGTACATTGGCTAGATAAAATAGTGATTCCAATATTTACGCTCCAACAATGTGCTGTTTTTTAGGTAGCACAAATCAGGGGCAGACAATCTGGGACCTGGGAACAGAGATTGTAGGATCAACAAAGTAACATCGCCGAAACGGGGAGAGGTCCTCCCCCATGTTTGGGTTTGTCTGTGTAAAATAGGGTCCCAAAAAATGTGATGTTCACAGTAATTGTGCAATCAACATTTTCCTTCCAATACTTGCGACGAATTGGGGCTATACCCTGTTCTTAGACAAACCCATCTGGTCCGTTTTGACATCGCTACTGGGTAAATCCTCCTTGGTGAAATTCGCTGAATCACCAGCATTTTTTGCTGGCAAAACCCCCCAATTGTGTTTGGTTAAATCCCCATTTAAGATGCTTAAATTAAACCCCAATGTAATTGTTTCACATAGTCTTCTCACTCAAAATCACATTTGGTCACAATGTGTTCCTGGTTAAATCGCCTGGTTTCTTCCACATATCACATTTGCTCATATTTTTTCCTGATTCAATCGTAATGTTTCTTCCTTAAATCACATGTTTTCGCCATTGTTTCTTGCTCAAATCCCCATGTTTCCAGCAACAAAAACTCCATTTTTCCCATATGTTCCAGCGAAAGACCTGGAAGCTACTCATCCGCGGACCGCGTTTCAGCTGCATCACCTCCTCGATGCAAATGTCCATCTTTTCCTAGGAACTGAATCGCTTGGATTTGGAGAACCCCGCCCATAAACCTACCATGACTGCCCATGGTTTAGTTTGTAGCACCCATAGAAAGCGGTGAATCATGGTGAAAATTCTTGGAATTAGAGGGATGAAATGTGGTAAACGCTGGCTGCCATGACTGGGATGTTTTTTATCCCACCCATCAAAATGGTGATTTTTGGGCTGGTTTATGGCATTGGGTTTCCCACATTGGGTTCTGTTCAGGGTTAGCTACATGTTTTTCCCAAGTGCGTAGCAAGGGTTCCCGCTTCGCTCTGGGGGTTTGGGAGTTGAGGGTGTGTTCACTAGACGTTGCCCCGCCGTCCGCAACCGTTCTCAACCGTTCGCAACCGTCCGTGTGAGGTCGCTATGGCCGTGCCCACGGGGATTGCTGCAAAAGTGGTCACTTTTGAAGGTTTGAAACGTTGCGCAACCTCGTTTCGTGTGGCATGGCACTTTGTGACATCGCAACCTGTTTCATAACGTGTCAAACTCGTTCTGTGTAACAGGCGCAATACTTTTGCATCGTTTTCAGAAGATGACTTTCATTTCGTGGCAGGCGCAGCACTTTGGACGTGTCCATCTTCATTTTGCTTGGCAAGCGCAGCATTTTAGACGTGTGGTGTTGCGTGTTCTTTTGGGAATCGCATTGTCAGAGCTGCGTCAAGTGGTGACAACGTGTAAATTGCGTGGCAGGCGTGGGACATTGTGAGAGTATAATTTTGCGTGGCAGGGGCAGTATTTAGTCAAAATTTAGTGCGTGTGGAATGTATATAATTTTGCGTGGCAGGCACTGTATTTGGGACACTCTCACTCCACACTCTACACTTTACACTTGACACCCCACACTCTACATTTTACACTTCACACTCTACACTTCACACTGTACGCTCCACACTCTATACTTTACACTCCACACTCTACACTTGACACTTTACACTCCACACTTTACACTTCACACTTCACACTTCAAACTTGACACTCCACACTCTACCCAGGACATGCCTGACATATCTCCTCATTGTCGATTGGGTGAGTCACAGGATTGAAAATGTCTTATATACCAGATATTTATATGTATATATCATATACGTGCATTATATACAAGAGCTTGCAGTTTGCTATTATTCTGGATAAATAATAGTAGCAATAATTTGCTAGCCTGAAAACAAGCATGTTTGGGGAATAGTTACCCCGATCAGGTGTAGAATAGTTTTTGGATTTTTCTTGCCTCAGGTTTTGGATTTTTTTTTGGCTTTCTTTCCCAGTACCATTTGCCTTGTCTTTGCAACAGTTTTGAACTGGAACCAGTCATTTTGCATGGTATTTGCTACATTTTGGCATGGCCTCTTTGCATTTTGCATGGTATTTGCTACATTTGGCAATGTTTGCCTTCCATTTTGTGTGGTATTTGGCATCTCAACCTCTCATTTGCTTGGTCTTTGCTACATTTTGGTGCTTCAAACGTTCATGTGGGTCTCTTGAAGGTTCTTTAGGCTTTCATTTAGGGTTTCATTTAAAGTTTCATTTAGGGTTTCATTTGTGGTATCATTTAGGGTTTCATTTAGGGTTTCTTTAGAGTTTCATTTTGGGTTTTTTCCGGTTTCATGTAGGGTCTCTAATCGGGATTTCTTATCAGGAGTTCAAAACGTTCAAATGGGTTTCTTTAGGGCTTCTTTAGGGTTTCATTTAGGGTTTCGTTGGGGGTTCTTTAGGGTTTCATTTAGGGTTTCATTTAGGGGTTCATTTAGGGTTTCTTTAGGGTTTCAGTTTGGGTTTCATTTAGGTCTCATTTAACGTTTCTTTAGGGTTTCATTTAGAGTTTCTTTAGGGTTTCTCTAGGGTTTCATTTAGGGTTTCTTTAGGGTTTCATTTAGGGTTTCTTTAGGGTTTCATTTAAGGTTTCTTTAGGGTTTCAATTTAGGGTTTCATTCAGGAGTTCATTTAAGCTTTCTTTAGGGTTTCATTCCAGGGTTTCTTATCAGTATTTCTTTTCACGGTTTCTAAAACGTTCAAGTGGGTTCCTTTAGGGTTTCATTTCGGGTGTCATTTAGGGTTTCTTTAGGGTTTCATTTAGGGTTTCTTTAGGGTTTCGTTTAGGCTTTCAATTTAGGGTTTCATTTAGGGTTTCATTTAGGGTTTCTTTGGGGTGTCAATTTAGGGTTTAAGCTAAGGTGTCAGTTAAGGTTTCATTTAGTTTTTTTTCCAGAGTGTTGTTTAGGGTTTCTTTGGGATGTCATTTAGGGTGTCATTTAAATTGTCTTTAGGGTTTCATTTATGGTTTCTTTATGATTAATCTATGGTTTCTTTATGGTTCATTTATGGTTTCTTTAGGGTTCATTTAGGCTTCATGTAGGGTTTCTTATCAGCATTTCTTTGGGTTTCACCTAGGGTCTCTCTAGGGTTTCATTTAGGATACAAACAGAACAGAATAAAGAAAAAGAAAATGAAAAACAAAGAGACTGTAAAGACAGGAAGCAAAGAAGCAAAGGAGCAGGAAGTAGAGCAGCAAAAGCACATGACTGAAGAAAAGAAAAAGTAGAATAGTAGAAGTAGAAAGGACCAGAAGTACAAAAGCAGAGAAGCAGGGAAATCAGAGAAGCAGAAAAGCAAAGAAGCAGGAAAGGCAAAAAGCAGAAAAGTCGAGAAGCAGGAAAAACAGAGAAGCAGGGAAAACAGAGAAGCAGGGAAAGCAAAAAGCAGAAAAGCAGAGAAGCAGAAAAGCAGCAGAAAAGCAGAAGCATGAAAAGCAGAAAATCAGAGAAACAGGAAAGCATAGAACCAGGAACCCAAAAAAAAATCGAAAACCTGCCGCGAAAAAAAATAGTAATAAATATATAAATATATATATATAAATATATATATATAGCCCTCCGTTACCCCTTACTAACCATCATTTCCTTGACGATACTAACCTGTGTTTGTATGAACATTTAGGGGAACCCCGCTAAAATATCTAAAATCCCATGATTTAAAGCCGTGGATCAACAGCTGAAGCAGCAGCTGCTAGGCAAGACCTTTTTCGTCTCGCCCTTGAGCCAACTTTCGTTGGCTTGAGCCATTTTGCAATGGCAGTCACATGTCATCCTTGCGCAGTGGC
>Ga0126342_10004849_pt1 | contig 23186 bp, 34 predicted proteins | sample Cyp1metagenome_FD_92528 | JGI IMG/M metagenome (GOLD analysis project Ga0126342, IMG submission 92528) | Coral microbial communities from Lord Howe Island, Old Settlement Bay, Australia - Cyphastrea 1 metagenome | ecosystem: Host-associated > Invertebrates > Cnidaria > Coral ...
CAAGGCTTGACCTGTGACCTCCATCAGACCTTTGGTCGTGGAGTTCATCCAACGCCACTGCCACACCCGGATGCTTCGCATCAACTTTGGGTTAACATGGCCGTTGGATCTGGTCGGGGGACTATGGCAGACTTAGATAGTCGCAAGTTAACATGAACGTTAACATCCCCACCCCCCCCAACCCAGTGACGCAACGTGAGATGTGCATGTTCTGAATGAAATATGTGTGTTTTCAAAAACGGCCAAAACGCTGGCGCGGTTTTCCCCCCGCTGGCTTAAACTAGATTAGGTAGATTAGATTAGATTAGATAGAGTAGATTATAGGTTAGATTAGATAGATTAGGTAGATTTTGGGTTTCGGGTTTCGTCGTTTGAAACCAACTCTGCAGATCTCTCTCCGGATCACGTCTCAATTTTATTTCTAAATATTATTAATGAAAGATTTATTACCTCCAAAAATTGAGCCCATCAATGTAAAACAGTATGAATTCAAACAGTCGCCATATCCTCAGGCTGATAAGTTGCCTTTTAGAAGCATCATTGTTTCGGCATCTCAGGGTGGTAAGGGTGTCCTTATACAAAATTTATATAGTGCTGAAATTTTATAGAGACTGCTTTGAACGTATATACATTGTCAGTCCAACAGCCCATCACATTGATGAAGCCTACAAGGAAGTAGTGAAATACATTGAGAAAGATTTGAAAGTAGATAATAAAAAAGAACAATACCTTTTTGATGAATACAATCCTGAAGCATTAGCACACATCATAGATACACAGCACAAAGTCATAGAGTATCAAAAGAAAAACAAGATGAACAAATTATATAGTTGCCTTCTTATAATTGACGATTTCGCAGAAAACAAGACATTTATGAGATACTCAAACATTTTACATGGACTATACACAAAATCAAGATATTTTGTTTTGTCAGTCATAACCGCTTCTCAAAAATACAATGCACTGGCTCCTACAGTAAGATTAAACACATCATCACTATACATTTTCAAATTGAAAAATATGGCAGAAGTTGATGCTTTCGTCCAAGAGCAGTCGGCACTGGTTGATAAAAAAAACCGTTTATGACATCTACAAAATTGCTACTGAAGACCAACCCTATTCATTTTCTTTGTGAAATTAAGGGATGCTGATGTGAATAAAATATTTATGATTAGATTTGAGCGCGCTATACATATTAATGATTAATTCTAATAGGGTGAAATTAGAATAATTTTCCCATAGATTTATATTGTATTGAAATAATGTTAATCTACCATAATCTATCTATTATTTCAAGATAATATTATTAAATTAGAAGAGGCGGTAATTACATAAATCTATTTTTGGCATAGCATAAAAAAGTTTTGTTTGCTTTTCTTTTTCTAATTTATCCAGTCTTTTATTCATTTCTTTTATTGCTTTTATTTGAAGTCTGTCTATATTACTGATGTCTAGCTCGTCTTCGTTGATATTGCTGAATCCTTCTATGCAATCATTTTTAACTGTCGTGGATTTTTTATTTCCCATTTATATTATTTTTATACATGTTAATTTTCTGGTTTTGCTTTTGCTTTTGCCTTGGTTTTAGGTTTAGGTTTTACATAGTCGCGAGAGCCTCGCGAGGCTTCTGCCGAAGCGTCCTTGATGAAATTTTCAACCTCAAATAAACGAGCTTCTAAATGTTCTATTTTACTTTGCTGTTCTCTACATACACCCCATAATATAGAGTTCATCTTCACATAGTTTAACTTTTTAACACTCGAGCTATCAACAATAATATTCTGCCATTCATTAGCTATTTCATCTAATAAATCATTTGTTTAATAATGCCTCTTTCTTTTTCTTCTATCATTTTGAATGTTTTAGGTTTAATTGATTTTATTATATATCAGTAAAATTAATTTCAACATCTTTAATATAATATTTTTTAGTTTTATCAGATGTATCAAGGAGTTCTCCAGTTAAACTTTTACCTGTTTCAATTGTAGCATTAGAAACAATATTAGGTTCTGCTTCGTGATGTTTGTATTCCATATATTTAACTCGTCCATTATCTGTTGCATTACTTCCATAAAATAGAGTATCTTTATTATAATTTCTATTGCCAAGTTCATTAGCATAACATTATTTTGCTGATATACAAACCGTATCATCAAATAAAGCAAATGGTTCAGCACCGATTGTTGTTAATTTAAAATATTCAACTCAATTTCTTTGAAATACTACATCATTATCTCCATTACTGTTAAAAACAATACATTTTATATGTTGATTAAATACTACATCACTTGCTCCAACAAGAATAACATTATTACCAAGAATGACGGTGTTTTGTGAATAAACAATTAGATAAAGAATATCACCAGCATCGGCATTACTACCGTCATAACTGTCACTATGTCTTCCATATGCAAAGGGTATAAATCTTTGATTACTTGTATCTGCAATTACTAAATTGTGTGGTGTGTTCTTGAATGTCGCAAGACCATTAACAGTTAAACCTTTGCTAAAATCAATTACATCATTAGCACCATCTAATTTCATAAATTCAACTGAATTTCTTTGTCATGCTAAATCATTATTGCCTGTTGTATTGATTGTATCTGATTTAGCACTGTTTGAATATAATGTTATACCACTATTAAGTTCAACCTGACCGTTTCTTAAATAAAAGAAATCAGTAGTGTTTCTTCTAAATTTAACATCAGCATTGCCTATACTATCATAAGTGTTAGATTTGGCGCCTTTTGTCATTTCTACTGATTGTAATGTCCCTTCCAGTTTCATATATTCAACTCCGTTTCTTTGTAAAACTAAGTCATTATTGCCTACGGTATTGATTGTATCTAATTTAGCACTGTTTGAATACAATGTTATACCACTGTTGAGTTCAACATGATTATTTTTTAAATAAAAGAAATCAGTAGTATTTCTTCTAAATTTAACATCTGCATTACCTATACTATCATAGGTGTTAGATAAAACACCTTTTGTCATCTCTACTGCTTGTAGTGTCCCTTCTAATTTTAATATATTCAACTCCGTCTCTTTGTAATATTAAATCACTGATGCCATTGCTGTTTAGTGTATTGGTGTTAAGAGTGCCACCTACATAACATTACCTGCTATTGTTTGTGATGTTTCCCCTGTTAATTTTGCACGGTTTGAAAGGTCAGGAGTTATCACTAAATTTGTAGGTTGATTAAACTGTATTTCACCATCTGCTAAAGTTATGAAATCAACACCATTTCTTTTAAAAGCCATATCATTATCACCTGTTGTATTGATTGTATCTAGCTTAGCACTACTTGACTGTAATGTTATACCGCTATTAAGTTCAACCTGATTCTTTCTCAAATAAAAGAAGTCAGTAGTATTTCTTCTAAATTTAACATCAGCATTGCCTATACTATCATAAGTGTTAGATTTGACACCTTTTATGATTTCTACTGATTGCAATATTCCTTCCAGTTTCATATATTCAATACAGATTCTTTGTAAAATTAAATCACTGTTGCCATCGCTGTTTAATGTATTGGAACGCAGTTCCCCACTTGCAATAACATTGCCTCCTATTGTTTGTGATGTTTCCCCTGTTAATTTTACACAATTAGAAAAGGTCAGGAGTTATCACTAAATTTGTAGGTTGATTGAATTGTATTTCGCCATCTGCTAAAGTTATGAAATCAACAACATTTCTTTTTATTACTATACTAATCTAAATTTGCTATTGCGTCTATTTCTTGTGTTTTAAGATTGCCTCCACATTGGATTAATTTTCTTGCTATGATTTTAAATGCTGAAACATCATTCTGTATGTAAGTGTCACAGTTGCTTTGAAAAAATATATCATTTACATTTAGAGCGTTGAATGTGTTTGTTTGGATATTTGAACCTTTGATATAACCGCTACTATCTAATGATGCTACTGAAAGATTTCCGTTTATTTTTGCGTCGCCACTGACATAAAACTCTCTATCACTGCTTACCGCATTCAATACAATTTTGGATGTTCCTAATACGTGACCTATTCTTAAAGTGCCCAATATATCCTGTGGTTTATTAACATTCAATTTAGTATCTAATAATGTATTAGCTTCTGTTTCAGTAAAGTAATTTGTAAATAGATTATCTACTAGTGTTTTGGTATAATAGGGAGTAAATAACCCTTCTGTTTCTGTTTTGGTATGGTAATTGGTCAAGTCAGTCGTGCCTGTTCCTCCACCTCCACCTAATGCAACTTGTTCTAATACATAGCTTTCGGTTGCAAGGTTTGAAGACCCAGTGGCTAGTAGTTTGATAATTTCAGTTCTTATAATAGTATTGCCACCATCCAATTGTAAAGAACCCATTAATATAAATATTATATATAGGTTATAGTTTATATCATTTTTTTTTACTTTTACTTGAAATCATATTCATATATAAATCATTGTATCTTTCTTGCTTTTGTTTTATGAATTGTTGTTGGAGGAGTGCGTAATGGTTGAGGCAGTTGTTTCTTTCTTATGAATGGTTGTTGTGGGGCTTCTTCTTCTTCTTCATCACTGTAGTATATTTCAGGGGGAGGTTTAGGCACTGGTTTGGGCTTGGGTGCTTGCTTTGCTTTGGGTTTGGTGTGAGGTTTGACTGGTTTATTTTCTAAACTTCCTTTACAATTTTGTTCGTGACTGTATCAAAAACTTTTCAACTTCATACTCTTGTTACATTTAGGACAAGTAACTATCTTCTCCGGTGCTCTTACAGGTTGCTCCGGTAGCAAGCGCTGGGAAACAGGGTTTCCCACCGGTTTCTTCACTTCTTCACTCACTTCTTTCACTACTTCTTCATTATCGTTATTCTCTTCAACAACTTCATTAATAACAGCACTATCAAGTACTTTGTTTTCTTCTTCAATGGCTGGTTGCTCCTCCTCAACTGCTTCATTTTATAAATCTACTACTTTGACACTCATTATACATTAGTCTATGGAAAATCTTTCATTATTCTATATATTAATTTGTGTGGAAAATATATAGAATGATGATTTAGTTTTTATTATTGCTCTTGGGGGTTGCTTTGATTTAATAATAACGGTGAGGAGAACAACAATGTGAATTCTATCGGGATGTCGTAAACTTCATTGTCTTGCTTTCTTCATTTGTAATTCTAAAGCTCAGCCGCCTTGAATCTTACCGCCAACATCTATAAAGTCTTCACCAAAGGCTCCACCGTGGTCGTCATTCACAACGCCCCCTAATTGCTGGTTTATTAAAAGCTTGCGGACTATGGATGATGAATATGAATTAGGGGCTGAATAGTGATGGTCTGTAAGTTCAGGTGAGTTAATATAAACCGCCCTAAATGGCACCCAATTAAGATAAGACGAAGTCCAAACCAACAATGGAGAAGTAGCAACATAATTACTCAATGAATAGTTAATAGATACTGGACTGCTATTATCATAATTGGCTTGTGTTGTGTTCCAAGTGTTATTAACATAGTTGGCTAATTCTTCATCAGTAGTAATTCAAACCTTCTTTTATAGAAAATGCCACTGTTCTGGTTGCCTCATCATAAGCATAATAAACAAATATCCCACCTGCTGTTAAATCTGTTGTATTGCTGTTTAACCCCTCATTGATGTCAAAACATAACTGACTGGCAAAATATATTTTATTCCCTAAATATACCCTGAAGTTCTTTACAAAAGTATCGGTATTGTCATAAATCATCACATACAAATACTCATAAAATCCAACCTGGTTGTCTTAAATGAAGTAGGCAAGGATACTTCTGTAATCCACATGTTTCTACCTTGTGGCATTACCATATTTTCCTGTAGTTCAACGACAAAATCCGCTTATGACCTTGACTGAGGTAATCACATACACTTTTTTGCAAGTTAATTTGTTACTCATCATATTTAGTATATTATTAGTTTAGATTTTATATTATATTATATGATAAAGAATGATAGGAGTTACTGTATTACCGGTGTAGCAAGAACAGCATTGGCACAGGTGGCAAGACAATTTGGTAGATAAGCAATGGAAAGAACAATGGCAGGTGAAGCAATAGAAAGCGTCTTGTCAAGAGAGCAAATGAGAGAACTGGCAAAGAAGACAGGTAGAGTAGCATTTAATGAATTAATGAAACAGGGCAAAGATGCCATAATGGAAGATTACAACAAAAAAAACGCAGACTGGAACGCAAGAATGAACGACTTCACAAGAAATTTAGATGATGAGTTTAGAAAGAATACAACGCTCTATAAAGAAGTAAGAAACATACAGAACAAAAACCAGATTGAAGACCGCATAGGGTTGTGGAATGCTTATGATAGTCCAGCAGGTTTATATAAATCTGGTTCTACTTTATACTTTATACATTAGTGGCACAGGTGGCAAGGACGGTTCATTGACAAGGGACATAATGGATGACTTCTTATTAGCCCCAACCAGAAATGTCAAGCACAGCGAAAAATACCAAGACGTTATGAAATACCTGCCAGGAAACCCTGATGTAAAGCGCCTTGTATCACACAGTTTAGCATCAGCGGTAGTCAATAAAATTAATCAGGAAATGCCTGACAAATACGCTGCTACCACCTATGCCACACCAACCATAAAAAGAAGAAGAAACGGGAAACAAGACCCAAGACACAAGGATTACCGTAATCCAGCCGACGTTGTATGTATATATATTTGATGGCAATGCTGAAACAAGCAATTCAAAAGAATAAAACCCTATAATGGCACATAGTTACATCAACTTCGCCCACAATGGCTTATGGCATCTTCATCCAACAACAGAGATTAGCAATGGGTTTAATCCAAATTCATCTATTAAAATATAAACTATATTAATAATGTTTTCAAAGGTGGATTATAAAAGTCGCGAATGCCTCGCGAGGACTTCGTGTCCGAAGCGTCAACCAAAAACCAATTGTGCTAACAAAGGGGCAATCAAGCTATAACAAGCTACAAAAAGAAATGAATGAAGCACCAAAATAATATGATGCCATTAAAAAAATAGTAGAAAATAATGAAAATAGTATAGAAACAATAGCAATAATATTCAATCTAAAAAGGTTAAGTTAATTCCACATCAAAAGAAAAGATAGAATCTTTTTAGTTTAGATTTTCAAAAAAAATAGACTAAAAATATAGGTTAATGGATAATATTACAGCTGAAAGCACTGATGTAATGATTAATCAACTTAACTTTGGATTGCCAGAGACAGCACAATACATCACAGACCGCAGTTTTGTCAATTACTTTCCCTCAGGGTCTAATGTCTATGCTCCCAATGCTGGCAATAAGCTTTTACATTAGCGGAGATGCTAACCAATATTTGGATTTATCAAGTGTCCGTCTCTTCGCTACTTTACAAAACACAGATGGCACAAGGGCAAAGTTTTTACGACCATTAGGTGGCTTGCATAGTTTTTTCAAAAAAAGGGCTACTGTAGGAGGACAAATGGTTCAAGACATTACCGAATACAATAGACATTGTGAATTATTCAAGTCATTTAAGGCAAAAGATGTTAATGATATGGATGACATTGAGAGTTCTGCCAACCCTTCTTATGATGATAATTATCATATGTATGCCAATGGTTTGAATAACTTTGTTGATGTAGTGACTGTTGCTGAACCAGGAACAGTCAATACATACAATGGAGACCATAATGAATGGGGTAAAATTGATGTGAGACCTACGCGTCATTCATTATGGGGTATTCCCGGTGCTAATGGAAAAGTGCGGTCAGGTCATAAAATGTGTTGTGGGTTGATGGAAAGTAATTATTATTTACCTTTACGCTTTGCACCATTAGAATTAGAATTTACAATTGTAAGTGATGGCAATGAACCTATTGTAGTTCCACAAGGTGATGCTGGTGCTAATCCTAACACTGAAACCGATAAGCAAGGTTATTATTTTCAAGCTGGTAATACATCTGTAAGTTGGGAGATTAAACATGTTATTCTCCGCGCCGAAGTAATAACTTTGGATAATACTGTTGGTAATAACATATAAAACATTTATTAGAGGGTCAAAGTTTAAAACTTATTGCTCCACAGTATCATACTATCACTCAAACCTTCAACGCTGGCGGTGGGGAAATCAACATGAATATTGTAAAATCCGCTTCTAAGCTATCTAATGCCTTGATGCCGCTTTTATAGAAGTCCAAGAGGTGGAAGCATTTACGGTCAATACTTGCCAGACAATTACATCTATAAGAGATGGAACCATTTTTACAATCCTATGATTAACGGACAGATTAATGACGGTCCATTAGCAGAAACATTACCATTACAAGAGGGTAAAGGGTTTGCTGACAGTAGCAGGGCATTATCTTGGCAATTACAAGTAGCAAACAAAAAGTGGCCTGAATTTGAATGCCAGAGTTTGAGTGAAACCTTTTACTTTTTGCGCCGAACCTTACATTACCACAACTACGACCAAAACTCGCCAAACATCAGTTATAAACAATACAGAGAGAACAAGTTTGTTATCGATGTTAGTTTTGAAAAGATGGCAGATGTCAATTTCACATCAATCAACACGAAAATGGGCTCCTTGATTACTTTCAAAATCAAAGGAACCCTAGGAACATTGGCAAAAACGGAACAAATCAAAGAAATCTTCACTACCTTAGTTAGTGAGAGCGTGGTTGAATTGACTGAAAGCGGAGCGATTGTTTACGATTAGCTTTGCTCATCCTAAAGAACTGCTAAGCAGTTGCTTATAACTAAATTTATTTTTTTTTAAAACTATTGTAATGTTCCAAGCATACAGGAAGAAACAAACCACAACTAATTTTAGAGAGAAGATGAATAAATCTTCAACAGGGAAACAACTATTGTATATTCAATCATCAAGACACGACTCGTTATATGAAATACTTAAAAAACAAACTGGATAGAAGAGAAACAATGGATAAACTTACGTATATCAGTAAGAAATGATAAAATTGAAGCAAACAAGAGAGTAAATTACAGAAACCAAATTTTCAGGATGAATAATTAAATACAAAGAAATAATTTAAATCATAACACTTTAGAGCATCTACAACGTCAAATAAATCAGTTTAGAAATTTAACATATTTAATTGAAAAATAGTATAATATTATTTCTACATTATATTATATTATGATACGAATTTGAAATGACTTTGTGATATCAAATAGTCTATTATATAGTTATGTTTTCTCAAAATAATTATATAATGACAACATCAGTTATAGATACTAACAAAATGAGTAAGCTAGGTTTAAGAAGAAAGCCAACATATGATGAGATTATCGGGATGATTGATGATAGTGACAAAAAAACAGGAAAGCTACCAAATAGGGATGCTACATTTTTTAAAAGTAGCCCTGAAGGAAGTTTTTTTGATGGTGCGGATGCTATGGAACAATTAAGGGAAGAGCAAGGAAAACTATTGTTGAGACAAATGAATGACATGTTATTAAGACAAAATGTAAGAACAGCAGGAAGAACATTTCATACTGAAAGACTACAACAACTACCTACAACATCCCCAGTAATAGCCCAGCCGTCCCAAGCAATGGATGTTGATGAAGAAACACCAGCACAAATAGCAGAGCCGACCCCAACAGTGCCATCATCTTCAACACAACAGGCATCACAGTTAAATGCTGAACTGACACAAAGAGGAAACAGAGCAATGAAGAGAAGGGAAGAAACTGCAGTCAATCACAGAGGAGAAGCAATTAAACAATCTAAACCAACTTTAGCACAGCAAATATTGAATATTCAACCCCCAAGAGTTATACCAGAACGCATACCTATTTTTTCTTCAGGTGATGAAGCATTACAACCGACAAAGGTTAAAGGAAAAAACCTTAATGCTACAGTCTCAGCGTCTTCAAACCAAGCACCAATGGACGCGAGTAACGAGCCTCGCGTGCTACTCGACTTGTCCAGCAAACCTAAAAGAGGCGACCCAGAAACAATAGTAGAACCAAGAGGCAAAGCAGGACGCCCAAAAAGGTATAAAGAAGGAACTGACAGGGCAGATGGAACTAAGAGAGATGGAGAAGAACCACAAGATACAACCAACAGAAAAAAGAGCAAGAGAACAAACAAAAACAAGGAAAAGGTTCAAAAGAGATTGGAAGCGAAGATGGCAAAAGAAACAGTCAATATTGAAGGAGAGGACGCAGATGATGAAGATACAAGAAAGGGAAGCAGGGTTAGAAACACAATTGAAAAGCCCAAACCACCAAGCAGAGAAAATATGACAATCATATATTAAACCTTAACCAATGCAAAGAACAAGAACATCATTACAGCAGAAGAATACAATTAATTTGATGACGGCTTCCAACAGTTCAAGAAAGCAAAAGGTAAGGAACAATCCGCACAGACAGCAAGGGCAAAAACAATCTATTCAAAATTATATCCAAAGTTGAAGAAAAAAGATGATAGTGAATTTTGAGTAAAATGATACTTACAGAGAACAATAATTATAACAATGATGACAATTATTTAATCAATTAACTAATTGATTAAGTAATTATTGCATCTTCACCCACGCAATGAAAAATGACTGTATGGCACACTCTCAGTATCGTTCAACCAATACCTTTTGTTGTCATAAGATGTTAAACCGACCTTGCTTTGGTTTATACTGTAGATTTGGTGGTTCTTACTCCTTATGGCTTTGAAATTTACATTCTTCGGTATGTGTTCGTGGAGTGTTGCTTCGTAGTCTTTCATATCTAAATCCTTTTTCACCTTCAGTTTTGGAACTCCCTTCGCTTCCTTTTCTGCCTTCTTTTCGTTGAAGACTTTTAGACAATACATTTTAGGTCTCAACGCTATGAAGTTTGTGATGATTTTACCGTCCATCTCATCCTTGAACTTTCCCAGAACCTTTTTGTTAGTAGCATCGTAGCACTGATGGTTTTTATCATAACCGCTGAAGTCCATATAATCCTTTATTTCTTTCCAATCTTCATAGATGTCATCGGTGAAGGTTTGGATTACATAACTGTCAGTGTCGGTGTAGATTAATCTTATGTCATTGTGATACTTTTCTTTCAAAACATCATAGTAGAAACTATACACATGAACTTTTGATAAATCCAAAAATGAGATTCCTAAATAGATTGGTTTGTCTAGCTTCAATACAGTATTTGTCTTCTCCACTCCTGCCAGTTCTTCATTTATGATATGACATCCTTTGTAATTAGGACTATGAACACATTTCTGTATCCTCTCGTGTGTTGATACCAATTCAAAGTCAATATGATTTCTAACATTCTCCATAGTCTTACCATAAACAGCGTTATTCATCAGCTTAAACATATCTTTCTCAAAATCGCTCTTTGCTTGCTTTCGCTTTTCAGTGTTAAAATCAATCCACGGTTTCAACCAGCACCTCTGCTGAAACTTTAGCCCCTCTATGGACTTTCTTTAACTTCATCCCCTTCTTCATATAAAACTGTAATGCCTTGATATGGACTACATACTTGAGTTTGTCCTGTTGGTTTAAAATCAGCTTTGGTTGCTTTTCATCCTTTGCTTCCTTTCCATTGTAGTAATGTCTATACAAGTCCCTCTGGTGGTTTGACAACAGTTTTTCTTCAACCTTCATATTTTCAGGTGCTAATGGATAATCTGCCTGATGGTCGTGTATCTCCTTTGGGTATTCCAAATCAACTTCTAAGATATAAGCGTTGTCATCATTCTTATTCCAGTCCAGTCCATTATCATTTGTTCTGTCAATATTTTTTTTATCCATTTAGTTTTCCTATGGGTAGTTTCATTGACATTGCCAGTCCATAGAGATTATTAGCATCTAAATAGTTGATGTAGTTGGACGGTCTATTTTCATCATATTCACCTTCCATATTCATTGTTTGCCTTTGCCTCCCTTATGACTGACCTGACACATTCCACCCCTCAAACCCTTTTCAATCATTTCATACATCTCTTGGTCGGTCAAAGGGTCTATTTCAACACCAGTTTTTAGAAGCATAGCGTCCCAAGCAAAGTTAGGAAGGGTGAAATAATGTGCTGGGTCTAAACCGTAGTATTCCAAACAAAAGTCTATAAAATTTTCAAAGACATTGGTTAATAACAAAACATCGGTTCTCAAATACAAATCCTGATATTGACCCAAGTTTCTTATACCAAAGTGTTCCCATATCTTAAGTGCTTTTTCATATTCATCATCCTCAATGTTACTTTCGGTAAGATTACTGTAAAATGCCTCTTTTGGGGGTAATTGTTTTTCCCTAAATTTAACAAAGGAAGTAAAGTAATCATAAGGATAAACACCTTTATCAGTCAGTAAATCTAAATCCTCATCATTACTGACGTAGGGGTTTCTTTTACTGAATTTAAAATTGTTCTGCCACTGTTCCTTTTTCTCACCATCCTCATATTTACTCAACTTGACTAACTTATCCAATGAAGACGATAAGAAACTGAAACTGTCCTTACCACACATATTCTTGAAAGCGAAGGTTATGAACTTCTCGCTGTTGAGGACAATTACATCAATCTTCGCTCTTTCACTCAATTCATTTGCTCTTTCAATGATTAAATGACTGTCATAGTTTTTCAGGTTATGAAGGAACACTGGAACCTTGTAATATCTCGTAGCAAACTGTAAATTACAGTCATCGTGGGCGCATCCCCTATACTTACCTGTAAAATGGCAATGGTCTCCAACCTTTTTGTCCACTTCTTTAAAGTCTTTACCGCAAATGAAACACTTGGTAGCAGTCTTAAAATCTCTCCAATCATTAGACCTCATAATAATATATCCTTGTTTTCTCTCATCCTATTCATTATCTTGTCCTTAACTTCAATCGTCTTCTTAACAAATACATCCATACAATCCTCACCCCTGTATAAGAAGGGTTTGGCTGAACCATCAATGGAACTAACAACATTAATCATAAAACCACACAGTCTATGATGTTGGTATTTGTCAGTTTTTACTTCTTTAGTGCTAACAGTTCCTGTTCTTGTAGTCAAACATTCAAAGTCAGCGTAAATGACGAAGGGAGCTTTCAATTTCTTATAGTGGTTTTTGAATACCATTGTCTGGTCTTCTTTTGGCATTTCCACTTTCTGTCCTTCAACCGCCATACACCCTTTTTCATTGTGCTCTTCTAACAGTTCTTTCGTTAAAAAAAACGTGGTTACAATGAAAACAATGATGTTTTTTAGCTTTCATCTTGTTGGTTTGGCTTCCCATCAATCTATCGTAATCTTTAATACAAATATAATGGTAGTCATCTCCACCTTCTAATTTCAAGAAACTTATTTGGTGAGTTGCTCGTTCGACCTTGAACTTTCTATATAACAATATTGATTGCCTACCTTCTTCAGGGTCTAAGAAGTATATACCCTCTGGTTATTTAACATAGCCATGGAAAATGGCCCATTTATAGATGATTTTCCCATTAAAACCTCCATTTATAAGGGATTTTCCATGGCTATGTTAAATAACCAGATGGTATATTCAAAGCCAATTTACCTTTGTTGTTCTCTTCAAATGTATCTATATCAACGTTTGATGAAGGAAACCTTACATTAGTCCAATTCAGTTCATCGGTCAGTTTGTTGTAGTGACTAACCCTTTCGGGATGGTCTTTTTCATAATCCTTGTAGATGCCACACTGGACGGAATACATAAAACATCTATCATCTTTGAATGTGGATATACGCTTTCTTCGTTGAGACCCATTTAGGAAGTGCTATGAATTTACCCCCACGGGTTGGATTGTATTTGTCATAATTAAACTTGAGTTTCTCAATCTGTTTGACTACTAAACCACTCTCTGACAGTTCCATTTTGTCCATTTGTAATTCTACGTCTGTAGCCATCTGGTTTAACACTTCTGGTATTTCGTCTTCGTTTGTTATTTCATATCTTCTACTTCTAACAGTGTGCCTAAGCTCTTCGTCCGTTTTCTTGCTCTTGAAGGTGTTGAAGGTCTCCATAAAGACTTTCATACCCTTATATTTTCTCAGGTATTCCTTGAGCTTGACGTCTTGGTATTTGATGTATTGGAGCGCTTTGATGCCCTGGACTTTGAATTGGCGTAGTTTTTGAATGCTGATTGTTGGTCGGTGACGGTTGCTTTGAAGTGTTTTTGTATTCCGGTTAGTGTTTTGTTTTTGTCTAAATTGATCCATCTTAAACCTCTCTTCTCTTTCAGTTCAAACTTTTTATAGTCAATGGTCTGCCAGATTTTGTTGAATTTGGTTTTCAATCTTTGTGTCAAAGGTTTGTTTCGTTCAAATTTGTATGCCTTCTCTCCTATTTTCAGTTTCTTATTGTTAATGACACCCTGTTCGGTTGACAAGAGGTAGTCCATCACATTCCTGTCTAAGCGTTCCATTAGAGTATAATCTATATATTATTAGTTTGTGTGTCTTTAAGTGTGTTTTCTGGGACGGGATTTCTTTATGTGTGCGTTGGGGTAGAGGTTGTTCTCGTCCCCTGTTGGAATTTCTGGGTGCGTTGAAGTCCAACCGTTTGACTTGATAAATTGTTTTAAAGAAATGGTAATTTATGGTATATATATATATAGGTATGAATAGGTATGAAAATGGTAAGATTTACAAAATAGTTGATGTAGGATATAACAAATGCTATATTGGAAGCACTTGTGAAAGCTTGAGTAAAAGAATGGAAAGGCATAGAAAACAATATAAGGAATACAGCAAAGGGAAAACAAGAAAAAAGACAACAGCGGTAGATATATTTAACGAGTTTGGTATTGAGAATTGTAAGATTGAATTGATTGAGACTTAGCCCTGTAATAGTAAAGAAGAACTCGATAAAAGAGAAGGACGCTATATAAAAACAACAGAATGTGTAAATAGGATAGTCGCAGGTAGGACGAAAGAAGAATGGAAACAAGACAATCCAGAGAAAGCAAAAGAAAATGCCAGAGCGTATTACTATCAACATAAAGACACTATTTTAGAAAAACACCTTGAAAAGGTTGAGTGTCCTGTTTGTGGGCGTGTTATGGTGTTATGTCTAATTACTATGTTAAAATCCATCAGGGGTCAAAAAACTGTGTGAAAGAAAACCCTGACAATAACCAGTGAAACCTTCTTATTGATAATTAATCACTATTAATAGCAAGGTTTTTCATCAGTGGCGTCTGTTGCTGATACAAACTTGGGTTTGACGGTGTTTTGATAAGTTTGATTTAGTGCTCATGGTTTGTCCGCAGTCAGGGCAGTTGAAAGGGGTTGCTAATTTCTTTTGGTAGTATTTGGTGAAGTAGTCGGGGTCTAAGGGCTTTTTGTTGTATGAACCGTCGGGTTTATAACGACTTCTTGAAGTCGTTAAGATAGCCTCTGGCTGTTTCCATCGTGTGGAAGTAGGGCTTGGTGGATTGTGGAGGTTGCTGGATTGGTGTAGTGTTTCCGTCATTTCGTCAAAAAGGTCTTCGTCTATTTCTTGTCTCTTTCCGTCTATAAACAAAATTTTATCATAGAAATGCCAAAATAAAATGCCAGAATGCCAGAATTATATTGTCAAAAAAGTCCCGCCCACCCAATCCAAACCACACCAACAGCATCGGCGGCATCCGTCATATATATTATATAATGTATTCATCATCGTCATCAATAAAGGAGGGGGTAATAAAGATATAGGAAGTGTCAAGGTATTGGTCTGCTTTTGGGTCAATGCCACATCGCTACGTTAACTCGCCAGCGGGGTTACCGCGCTAGGCACCCGGTTGCAGCAGCCGCACGTCCCAGCCCTTTTTCCTGAGGCCAAGAAGTCTTGAGCCAAACCAAAGAAGTCTTGAGCCAAACCAACGTATCAATGACACGTCGGTCGACCCACTGTTTTTTTTTGGGATTGTGGGTTTCTTTCAACCCTATGGTTTTTAAGAGCTTTTCAGCTCAGTGCTGGGTGAACCTTTAAGAACTTTACAGCCCTATACATCCTCCACCCTGTACATCATGAATTTGATCACACGTGCTCCCCCTCACACCTTGATCGTGTGAGTCTGTGTGATCACAAGTTTTCCCACTGGTCCTGGGTCAGTGGGTTTTCAAAAGTCGCCCGCCTTTTGCGGAAAAAACATGTGTAGCCGCGCCAATCCTCTTTGAGGTATGGCATATACGTCGGCCACGGCGCTCCTGGAGACTCATGAACTTGTAGCCATCGGTGAACCACGCGACAGTCAAAGTCCCCCACGTCCACCGGTCGTCCATCTCGAAGTACAACTCATCACGGGTGGAGTCAAAGAACTGGCGCCTCCACTCCCGGTGCATGTAGTAGGCCACGTCCAAGTCCCCAGAGACATCGTCACTGTACTCCCATCCATAGAAGTCATCATACCCAGCTCCCGGCTTGTAGTTGATCTTCAGGATGAGCTCGTCAGGTAGCACCATTCTCATCGTCTCATTGAGTGCTCGCCTGCGCGTGTCGACCATGAGGTCCTGCAAGGACACATCATCGCGGCAGGTCCACATCTCCCCACCGAAGACGATGCCCTCCTCCCTTTCGACCATGATCACCTGTCTAGGATCGGGTTCCACCGGAGCGTCCAGCTCACGAACTCCCTCTTCTTCACTTCCCTCCTCCCAGATGGCTTCCAATCCATCATCCTCATCATCCGGAGGATCGAAGTTGGGAAACTCCGGCCCTTCAGTCTCTGCAACCTCCTCCTTTGGAGCCTCATCGCCTCCACGGGTGACCACAGCAGAGCTCACTGCTTTGGTGTCCGAGCCCCCACCAGCCCCTGTTTTGGTAGCGGAGCTTCGTCAGCTACCCCAGGTTCTCCTGTGGCACTTGGCTCATCCTCCTCCTCTTTCTTTGTGACCGCCTTTTTGGGTCGATACACAAACCTCTTCCTCGTTGATCCACCTCCTTTAGGCCTAGCTGGCCCTTTAGCAGCAGGTTTGACCACCACTGCTGCCGCCTCACTGGAAGGCTTAGACTCTCCAGCTGTTTCTGGTACTGGAGCTGCTTCCTCTTCTGACTTTGGCTTTGACGGCTTTGGCATTGGCACTGCCTCCATCCGAAGTGCTGAAGGAGGTTTGATGGAAGGCTTTTTCACTCGTGGCCTCCATCCTGGTTCCCCCTCCTTTGGTCTTGACCTCCATGGCGGGTTGAACCCGTGGACGTGGTCACTCGAGGAATACTCTCGGCCTTCTGCCGTCGCATCTCCTCCCCATCCATCGGTCTTTCCGCCTCCGATGTTCCCCTTCTTTCAGGCCTTCCTTTTCTCCATCCTTTTGATTCCAGCAACGCTTCGAGCTGGTTTCCTGTCTTTCCAGCCCCCTTCGCTTCTGCCGCTTGATCCTCCTCCATAGCCCTCTGTTCCAAAGAACTGGCTTCAATCCCCCTCCTTTCTCCATGAGTGTAAACTTTCAGATTCGTCCTCCCAACAACCACTTCCCCTGGAGTCACAGCAGGTTCTGCCGCTGGTGTGTTTTCAGCAGCCTCCTCCTTGACACCCGGGTCTGCTGATGGTGTGGCCTCAGCAGCTTCTTGATTGGTAGTGGAGCCTGTTGTCGCAATAGCCCCCGGGTCAGAGGGTGCTTCATTTTGGTAGTCGGAGCCTCCTCCACCGCCGCAACAACTCCAGCTTCTAAGGATGCTGCACTCACAGCTGGGGCTTCCTCCACCGGCTCTCGCCTCCCTTTTCACTGTCGATGATGCCGCCCCCAATGATGCTGGTTCCTCCTCCCTTTTTCTTTCATGTCTACGTCGCCTACGTCGATGCGATCTCTCCCTTTCTTCAGGCTTTTCTTCCTGAATCCTTTTGATTCTCTGTCGGTGCCTTTCCAAAAGGCTGACCTCCTCCCTCGGTGGTGAAGTGAGAAGCCCCCGCTTGTCCAGCTGACCGGCGGCCTTCAATCCCCTTAAGACTTCCAGCCTTCTTGAGAGTTCCTCCGCCTTCTCCCGGTCGCTGGAGAAGATTGACCCTTGGCAGGTCTCAATCCTCCTCCTAAGGTACTCCTCATCGGAGAGCAAGTAAGTCTTTTGTGCGTATTTCACCAACACCCCAACATCTCTCACCTCCACCTCCGTGGCTGCGGTTAGATCCGCAGATACACCTTTCCCCGTGGTTGTAGTTGGAGCCACGGGTGTGTCCTCCTCCGCAGGTGGGGCTGCCTGTGTTTCCTCCACTGTGGCTGTGGCTGTAGGTGTCTCCTCCACCACTACCGTCTCGGTTGATTCTTCAAATGGCGCCACATCCACCCTCGAAGTAGTTCCACCGCCATTCCTCCCCCGGTTTCACCTCCACGATCTTCCAAGTTCTTCCACCCGAGGCTCTTTGGGTTCCTGTTCTGAACCCTCTACTCCAGCCTCAATGGCTGGCCGCTTTCGGTTCCTTAATTTCTTCACCCGGCATTTCTTCATCGGGTGCCCCTCCTCCTTCGACCACCTCCGATGCTGATGCTGGACCTCTTGTTGCTGATTCGGGTCTGGGGTCTTCCTTTTTCTCCCCCTCCCTTGGAACTCTGAAAACCTTCAACTTTATGCCTCCATTTTCCAAACCAGCACCTTTATCCCCACCAGTCACCGCTGTCAGTGTTGAAGGGCAGTTTTTTTCTTCCACCACTCGGCATTCCCTGTTGTTTCTTCCACCTCCCCCAACTCCCCAATCTCCAGGATGGAAATGAGCTCCTCCGCGACCTCCATGGATACAGTAGGACACCCCAATTCCAATTCCACCTCCGCAACCTTTCCACATGGGTACTTCATCTCAAACCCACTAGCATCCCATTTCACCAGGAACCCACGTTGGACAAGTTGCCCTAAAGGTAGAATCACCTGAGCTTGAGTGTTGGTGATTACCGTTGCTTTGTTGACCCTCTTCAGGATCACCTTCTCCGTGGCCGTCTCTATACCCGAACAGCCCTTCCGCCTGCATATTCCTCCTCCGGCACCGCAGGCCGAAGAATGCAAGTGGCTCCACCGTCGAGCAAGGCCCTACACGAACTCTTCCTCTTTTGCTCCTCCACTTTCAGCACTTTTGCTGACAACCGAAAAGACCTCATCGCATGAGTCCCTTTGCAGAGAACACCATTGGCATCGGCTTCCTCCTCTGAAGCCTCCGATGCAGAGCCAGACTCCCCCTTCACCTCTGTCGTGTTTTCAGGATCCACCTCCGTGTTCTCCACCTCCGACTCCGATGCAACCTCTATGCATGGCCGCTCTCATCTTTGGATTTCCTTGATGTGCTCCATTTGCAGGGCAGTTCACTTTCAGGTGCTTGGTCGATCCACAGTTCCAACATCGACCGCGCCCATTGTCACTCCCCCATTTTTGGCGATAGTCGCACGAACCACCTTTTTTACATCCATACCCCCCCAGGAAGTATTTGCACACTGGCATCACGGTTCTTTCATTGTCCGTTCCACCACCTCCACTTTCCTCACTCGGTGTGGCATCAAGCTCTTCACTCCCCGAACCTCCGCCGTTACTTTGAGATCCATCCACGCCTCCATTGGCAGGATCACTGCGCGGCGTGAGCTTCTCGTTGCCGATTCACCTCCACGGTTTTCACTATCTGTTTTTCCTCTTCTACCATCGGAGTTGCCGTTGTCAATGTCCACAGCTCTAACCTTCGCCTCGATATTTGCTCCCCGACACACCATGTGACGTGCAGCTTCACCTTCTGCCAGCAGCACTTGGGTGAATCTTTCAACTCCCTGCATCGTTGGGACTAGGTTCACCTGCAGCGCAGCCCTCCCCACTTGTAGTCTGAAGGCAACCTCCATCGACGTTTTCGCCAGCACCACCGCGAACTTGTCCAGGGACGCCACAAGCAGGACTGGATCGGGCACCTGGATGTTTAACTCTCCCAGACGCTCCTCCAGTTTCAAAGGGCTGTGATCCATTCTCCCACCCGATTCGGCACCTTGAATTCTGCCAAGTTCTCTCTCCCAACCCCCAGGAAAGATGCGGAAGACTGCAGCAAATAAGATTGCAATCGATCCCGTGGACCTCGTCGCCACGGACCTGATGCTTTCAGGTAGAGCCTTCATGAGAGCGAGAGCCACCCTTCGTTCGATCCTGGCCCACGGCCCTTGCTCGAACTCATATGGCACTTCCGGTTCCACCGCCAGTCTTTCCATCGGCGGTGCCATCAGCCACCTTTCATATGCTTGAGTGCCCCTCAGAAAGGCCCCCCTCCACCAGGCAGCAGATTGGACAATCCAGTCACCGATGACCAGAGGTCCATCGCCCTCCTCCGTCAGCAGTGGCAACTCAACTCACCTGATGGTCTCTGCCCACCGTGGGCCACGGGTTTTCTTCAGCCCCATTTGGCTGACCACCCGGCCCACCCGGTCCTCCAGGTCCATTTTCCCCCTGGTTGTGTCCACCTCCATAGGTATGGATTCCACCCTCCGCCAGGCCCATTTCCACCTGGTGATGGGGTTCCCCAACCTCCGATGAGGTCCACCAGGTAGGATTTCCTCCACCCTGTCCCTGTATGGGATGTCCACCTCCTCCCCAGTCGGGAAGCCCTTGGCCAGCAGGTAGTCCAGCACCTTGTTGCCAGATTCCACCTCCACCGGCTGATTTATTTTGACCGCTTCCAATCAAAGCCAATGATCCACCACATTAATTGCTGTTGACATCCATGCCCAGCACCATGATGTTGACCACCGCCAAAAGCCGACAGGCTACCAGCTCTGGTAACCTGTTTGTACCGAGCGGTCGACAAAGAGAAAATGTAAGGCCTTCCAACGAGGTGGCAACCATAGCTTCGGGAAAGGTGGCGGTGTCTAGTAGCCCTTCTTACCAGGTGTATCCAAAAAGATGGATGGGGGGAAGGTGAACCATGGGTGACTCATGCTGTCCTCGGAGGTGGAATGTTTGGCTGCACTGGTGGTGACAAAACAGCAAGCATTGCGCTGACTTCGTGGGGAGGAGGGAAAGAGACGATGGGTGGAGGACAACAAGGAGCTGGTAGCCTGTTGTCGTCTATTGGTGGTGGTCGAGAGGGTCACTACTGTGGTCAACACCATGGTGCTGGACAGGAAGGTCAACAGCATTGTGGAGGACCTGGTGCTGCCGAAATCGCAGCAATGATGAATGTGGTGATGTCCTCCACCTGTCAATCCATTTCCACCTCCATATGGAATCGGCATACCCACCGGTTGTCCACCGCCGCCGAGAATTCCACCTCCAACACCAGGGGTCACGTCCGTCCTTTTTCCTGACTGCGCCACCTTCCCCGATATTGAAGACATCATTCCACCACAGAGTTGTAGAAGGCCTACTTCTTGTTTGCCTTCCCCAAAAGGTAGACTTGAACCAGCGGGCAGTCCAGCACCAAACTGCGGGATTCCACCACCGCTGCACAAAGATCCATCGCCAGCTGATAGTCCAGCTCCACACTGAATTTCGCCACCGCTAGGACCAATTGGATGTACTCCTTGAGAGACACCACCTTTTTTATTACTTGAATCGTTTCCCCCTCCACCAGCCATCATCTCCCCGGTCACCACCTCCGTCAGACCATGATGATACCCTACGCCTACCTCTTGTAGACCAAATCCACTGGACGAAGTTCGAGTAGCATAGTCCACCATGCTTGAGATGAACTCCCGTTGATGACTTTGGACAGAGGGTAATCCACGGGCTGCCAGATAGTCTCCCCCGTTGACGGTTCCGCATCCAGGAAATTGCCGTGTCCGTTACTGACGATTCCGAAGTTTTGGATTCACCTTCAAACAGGCTAACTAAATCCTTGACACTAGCTTGTTGCCCCTGAAGTCCTTCTCCATGACCCCTCAACATCTCGCGTTCTTGCCGAAGACGTTGATTCTCCAGGATCATCATCTGGAGCATTTTTCTACAGATGCTTTCCGGCCTACCCTTTCCATCAGACCCAGCACCCCGAAGCGGACTTACTAGCTCATCGCCACCCTCCACGGGCAGAAAAGAGGGTCTGACAGTTCTCAGAGCCACTTCGTCCTCCACCTTGTCACTCCAGAAGGGATTCACTTCTTCCACAACCGTTGAAGTTGTAGGCGCGTACGCCTTAACCTGTCCAGCAGGAACCATCTCTAAGTTAGATCCTCCACCCTGGTGTACTTGTCCACGATGTAGTGGCCCACCTCCTCCAGCAGCAGATACCACCTCCAGTCCACCTCCCCCCTCAGGGGATCCTGGCACTACAGGTAGTCCATGAACTCTGCCCTCCGAGGACGGTGTCTCCATCGAGCTGCTATGCCCTCGCCAGCAGGGTTACCGCGCTAGGCACCCGCGGGCAGCAGCCACACGTCCCAGCCCTTTTTCCTGAGGCCAAGAAGTCTTGAGCCAAACCAACGTATCAGCTCAGTGCTGGGTGAACCTTTAAGAACTTTACAGCCCTATACATCCTCCACCCTGTACATCATGAAATTGATCACGCGTGGTTAATACCCTGACACCCCCTTCTATAATATTTGAAAAATAAATGCATATATACAAATATACATATATATATATATCCCAACCGACCCTCCACCATCCTCCAAACCACTAACCACCAGTGCGAAACGATGTTGAGAATGAAGCCCTCCCTTCTGACAAACAGGATGATACAAAATGTGAATGTAAATGTGTATGTTAATGTGTATGCGTATGTCATAGTATGTGAATGTGTATGTAGATGTGTATTGCTTATATATTTTGAATGTCAGTGTTTGTCATTCTGACGTTTAGGTTTTGAAGACTGTTAGGCAGTGTCATTCGTGTCAGTCTCTAATTGAAGTTCTCACTGAAGGTTTCAGGCTTTGAAGACTGTTTGGCAACATCACCTCATCAAAATTTCTCTTGAACCCTGTCCCGATTGGAGAATAGTCCTTTCCTAGGTTCGGGCTCAACGGGCCCGACGGGCCCGACGGGCCCAACGGGCCCAACGGGCCTGCTTCACGGGCTCAACGGGCCCGACGGGCCCAACGGGCCCAACGGGCTCGACGGGCTCGACGGGCTCGAGAGGCCGTGGCGCTGAATGAACCCATCATCCCTTCTGGTGCTGGCGGTACACTTTACATTCAATTGGGAAGATCAACAACGGTACTGGGAATATAGATTCCCACCCTAGGCTAACTTAATATTCAATGGGGAAAATCAACAAAGGTATTAGGAATTTAGAATCACATCTCTGTTCAACTTTACATTCAAGCAGGCAAATCAACAAGGGTAATTATTTGGCATATAAGTTCC
>Ga0126342_10004850_pt1 | contig 23185 bp, 19 predicted proteins | sample Cyp1metagenome_FD_92528 | JGI IMG/M metagenome (GOLD analysis project Ga0126342, IMG submission 92528) | Coral microbial communities from Lord Howe Island, Old Settlement Bay, Australia - Cyphastrea 1 metagenome | ecosystem: Host-associated > Invertebrates > Cnidaria > Coral ...
AGAATTATGGAAAAAAAATAATTATGGAAAAAATAATTATGGAAAAAAAAAAGGTTCGTAACTTTTCTATCATAGACAGGCGGCGCCTGTAAATTGAAACGTTTTTTTTTTCCATAATTCTGTCGGTTCCTGTAACTATAGATATATCACCTATAAATCATAGTTATTGGATGTTATTGGACTTATAAACAAACTTAGCTAACTATGGGGCACCACCCTGTAGTTCAGATATGCATGGCTAATTTTCCAAACCATGAGCCGCTTTATAGCTGGGAGAATCATCGAACTAAATGAGGATTTTTTTCAATTGAAAACAGCTTTTTTTCCCTACAGGCTGGGGCCCCCCAGTGATGTGAACGTTGGTTTAAAAACCATGAAATTACCCGCCAGGAATACTAGTTCGTTATATCTACCAAAAACCATAGAATTCAGCCACTTATAAGGCAACTGAACGCTATCTTGGGGGCCCCATCCTGTAGTCATCATGGTCATTTTATATCGTGTTATATGGCTAGACAGCAAAGTGATCATGTCAACCCAAAATCGAGGTGTCCACCCCAAAGCCCGGAGCCGAATTTGGGGTCTGAAAGATGATACCATCTTAGATAGCCTTCGGTAATTTAACAGTTAAGCCATTTCTAGTTGATTTACCTATTCAAACTAGTAATTTTCTATATATAGTTATCTTAGAATACAAGAGGGTATTGCCATTGAAGATGAGATTGCCACGTTGACACAAGCGATTTTCATCTATTTTCGCCGGTGAATCCTCATGTTCATCAAGTCTGGTGACATCCCACGATATCGGATATCCCATTACCCCATGAAATCCCAATAAAATATCATAAAATAATTCAGTAGCTTGGAAAAAACCCATTAACTTCCATAATTTATATATAATTATACATACAATTATACATATAATTATATATATATATAAGTATATATATATATAACTATATAAGTATATGCATAATTATATATAAGTATATGCATAACTATATATACACATATATGCATGTAAATATAAATATGTAGATCAATAACTATGTATACATATATGCACATATTAGCTCATGTTTGACCCCACAGTCCGCCGGCCGACCTGTCTCATGTACTGCAGCTCCTGGAACAACTCCTAGGATGAAGCATAGCTGCGGTCAGCTGAGTTCTAGGGTTTTGAAAGGGATCAATACCCTTAGATATAATGGTATCAATGCCATGATTGTGGTAATGGATCTAGAAATTAATGCTGAATCATTGACAACAACGGGATATTTATGGATATTTAATGGATTAACGGAATGTTTAGTCGGATATTTAGTAGGATATACCCTCCAGTAATCAAAAGTTGCTTGCTGGAAAATCCATAAAAATCCAGCAAGCGATGAGGTTTCTTAGCTGTAAACCTCCATGTGTGAGGGATATTCCATTGCCATGTTTGATGACCAGAGGGTACTGGTGATGCTATGGGATTCTAGATTATTCTAGTAGTTTCTGAATTAGGTACCCTAAGTTCTCTCAAAAAGTTGATTGATTTTTTATTTCATGTGGCGCCATCAAAAACCTGATTGATTGATGCCGACGAATCAGAAAGGAAAACTGTAAGCAGAGTGATCAAGCAGTATTCAGCAGAACCCCCCAAGTCAATAAAGCAAGAGTGCATCCCGGATTCTGATGGATTTTCATCGCAGAATTGCCAGACATTCCATTTTTTTTGGTGGCTTGGAACCATCTATGACCCCAGCTCTCACAGCGCCATATGCCATACCCAGCGAGAGTCTGGCTGTAGGTCAATCCACTCTGAAACACGTTAATGATTAATCATGCCACTTCTTGGCATTCATCCCACAAGGGCTGCAAGTGTTGGCAGAATATGCAAGAAGCTAAATTATGTATATCTATATATATATACACACACACATATACATATATATATACATAATTATATATAGATATATTCCTTTTTTGGGAAACCACGAACCGAAGCAGTATAGCAAAGCTATAGGTAGTAATTCATCAAGCTAAGGACCTAATCCTCAAACCTATCATTGCCGGGCAGCGCTTTGAATTGCTTCATTGGCTGTACCTGGCAGGTTCCCATTGCGCGGTAGTGAGGTAGTGACGGTAGTGATGGTAGTGGGAGCCGTTTCACTTAAGCATAGAGGAGCCTACCCCCAGTCCAACGCGGAACTGTCCCCAATTTTACAATTATGGGTACTGCGCCCACTTGTGGTTCAAGAGAAATTGCTCTATTCTACTACTGGGATGGTGGTTGTAAAATGACCCCCCTGTTGATCAATGGCCATTTCAGGATCCTAAAATGGAGGTACCTACCATATAAAAGGCCTATATAAGGCCTAAATTTCAGGGAATATCCCTAGAAAATATGGCTAGAAATATGGTACGGTACCTCCATTTTAGGATCCTGGAGATCTCCCATTGAGTTGATCATTGGGGGACGGTTTATGGCATAGACAAAGCGCCATCGCCATTCGGTGCGATGGCAAGCCATGTGAAGGTTTCAGACCCCAGATCTGCACAGAAAATCAGTGTGTGTCTAAACTGGGGCATCCAAATGGCAAATGAAATGGGAAGTGAAATGGGAAAAATGATGGAAAAATGATGGAAAAATGATGGAAAAATGATGGAAAAATGATGGAAAAATGATGATGATCCGTTGGTAGCTTCGAGGTTTTCCCATGTTTTCCCCACATTTTCAGGTACCGAGCCGTCTCATCCCCAGGTGAAGCCACTCCGGCCCACGCCAAAGGCCCTCCCCGAAGCAGGTGGTTACTCATCGTTTAAGTGATGTAGTGACCCCCATTGGCCGTTATGAATGGAGCTTATCAAGGTTATCAAGTCCCCACTGTTTTGTTTGAGTATTTTTAGTGCACCGTTGGGCCCAGCCGCGAACTTCCGTGAATCATCGCCAAGCTACATCGGTCTGATGGATCTCTTTGCAAAAACAAACCTCGCCACCAAGGTATTCAGGGAGATGGTGGATATCATAGGACAATGACAGGTACTCTCTGGTCATCTAACACAACTTGCTCGTGAAAACCATCTATTTTTAATAGGTAAATCATGGTACATTTTCATGGGCCATTTTCGATGGCTATGTTCGATTACTGGAGGGTAAACACAAAATGAAGGTGGTAAAACCAAACATAAACCATCCTCAATAGAGGTTTATTGGGTATAATCCTACTTGGGATGATGTACAATGACCTCCAAAGGACTGATTAAGGATTGATGTTTCTGGCATTGGGTTTACCACATTAAGTGCCATAATGAGATGCAACCCATGTCAACCCCAGGTCGGAAAAATCCACGATGGTCTCATTCCTCTGAAAACCCTCCAGAAAATCAGCAGTTGCTTCCCGCGAGATCTGGGGATGTGTGACCACAATTATTGTTGTCTATGCCATATCATAAGGGAGGTGACTATGCCACTTTGTAATAGATATGGCAAGATCCCCTTCGCCCCAAAGTCGAAAAAAATCCTGTGAAAGCACCCAGCAGTTGTCAGATCTGAAACAGATCAGCCGGTTAGGCTCCATTCCCAGTGGCAAAAATCAGGCTTCAATATATCATCATAGCCAACGCTGGCTTGCCGGAAAATCATCCGCTGACTTCAATGATGTTCCCATTGTGATGCCCATCTAGGGGAATTTGTCAGCCTCTTGAAGGACAGACACCGGCGGGTGTCTAATTCCAACCATTCTCCAAAAGTGTATCCAAATATTCCATCGATATCCCCATCATGCTGATATTCCCACCATTTTCCCACCATTCCCCCATTAAAAACTTCCGAGGAACGGATAAAGTCCACCACCTTTAGGCATTTCATCTGGATGCCCACGTGCCGTGTGATCACCTGGAGCTCTGAAGAAGTCGTGGCAGGAAAACAGGCGGAAATCACCGCGGAAAACCCTCTGGTAAACATACAAAAAACGATGGAAACCCACCATTTTTCATGGGTAAAGTAAATCAACTATATACATAAATGGGCCAGATATATACCATAGCTATGTTAAATTGCCAGATGGTAAATGGAATATAAATGGTCTTTTCATGATATGTTGGAGCTATAACCATTTACTGATTCGGGGTTGACTTTGTTGACATGAAATATTCATGGAATATGGATATGATTGGGGAACTATTGCTTAAGTCCTAGCCAAAAAGGTGAGGCTGTTCAGTACTGTTGGTTTCTAAGCCCCATAAACTATATCAACCCTAGATTTTTTTTACCCCAAAAGGCTGTTTAATTGGGGAAGTACCATTGAAGTATCAAATGGAATCACTATTTGGGGATATTTGGGGGCTACCCCCGAATTTATAAACCATGGTTTGTTCATTCGGGGTATATCGCAAATAGAGGTTTATAAAATATCTATTAAATACGACAAATACGAGTGGATTTTTTTTGGGGATGCGATATGATGCCATGGTATTCTATATATCATCATTCACAAACCCGCAAATACCTGAAAAGTTGCGGCCAGCTAAGGGGATGATTCCCCTTACTAATCATCATTCCAGCGACGCTACAGTGAGGTCATGATCAAATTCATCCAGATAGATGCTCAAACCTATCCCTGATTCCTCAACTCCCCGCAAAAATTAACAACCAACTTGAACCAACTTGCCGACCCTTCACCTTACGGTGCATGCTTGTGAAATCCACAGCTTTGGCGGCTCAGCCGTCACCATTACCCACAGGAATGGTTTCCCTGCACATCCCCATATGACTGAAATGAAACAAAATGACAATATTCCGGGTAGATTTTCCTGTCATTGGGATAGTTATGGATGAATATGTATGGGTATATGTATGTATGTATGTATGTATGTATGTATGTATGTATGTATGTATGTATGTATGTGGATGTATGTGGATGTATGTGGATGTATGTGGATGTATATGGATGTGTAATTTAAGTCAGTAGAATTGGCGCGTATTGTGTAATGATTTCGTTGTGGGCCGCCTCCTTTTCTGGATGATACGAATGGGGATGATGACTGGTTGGCCAACCAGTGGTTCCCATCATTTCCCATCATTCTGATGATCAAGACTACCCCAATCACCCACTAATCATCCCAATAATAATACTGCGCAAATACTATCTAAATTTTACATCTGTCACATGACACAAACCATAATATCTCATTATTTTTTCCATTGATCACATGATCATCATTTACCATCTATTGTCGCAACTCCCGCAAAAAAACAGAAAAAAACGATGTTGTTTTCCCCATAATTTCCAGGTTTCCAACTATTCGGCATCTGTTTTGTTGGTTGCTATACAGTACGGGGGTTGGTAAATGTCCTAAATGTTCACATCACCCAACAAAAAATGCCATATTTCAAAATATGTACCCTCTGGTTATCTAACATAGCCATGGGAAATTGCCCATTTATAGATGGTTTACCTATCGAAAATGGTGGATCTTTCCATGGCTATGTTAAATAACCAGATGGTAAGTTTAAACAGATCCAACAGAATGTGATGTTCTAAACCCCAAGAACGGGGCATTTACCAACCCGTGTGTAAGTGTGTAAAATTTGATTTGTCGTGCTTTAATGTATGCCTTAAAAACGGAGAGTCATGCGCAAACATATTGATGTTTCGGTCAAAATCACCGGCATCCCAAGAATCAACGGATGTAGCCAATTTCATGAAGCCCAAAAAATGTGATGGCTTATATCTATATATATGTATATATGATATATATATGAAAGTTATAAAATCCTCTGTGCTGTGATGGTGATGGCTAATATCTATATAATTCCCATATGAACCATATACATAAACGCATGTATTTGAAAAATAACCATATAAATCCCATAAAAATCCCGAAATTGGGGATGACATTTAACACCATGGTTACATATGGTTACCATACATGAAGTTATGGCGACCTGGGCCTGTTTGGATATTTTTGACATTTATTGCATTTCATCTTTAATATTTTCAGTTATAAGATGGTTTATAACCCCCATTAACTAGAGGTATTTGCGCATCATAAACCATAGTATACCATAGTTATTGGAGTTATGTTCACCAACTTAGCTATCGTTTGGGGACCCCACATTGATATACATTGATCGGATTGGACTAATATGAGGGTTTTTCATTTTTTTCATAGTCATGGGGGTACCCCAAAGTGGAGGGTTGACAATGGAAAATCCTATTACAACTAAAACGATTTAAAATCATTGTTACCCTCTGGTAAACATACAAAAAACTATGAAAAGATCCACCATGTTCAATGGGAAAATCCACTATTTCTATGGCCATTTTCAATAGCTTTTTTGACATAACCAGAGGGTAAGTCCCACATCGTGACCCATGAATCCACTAAATCCGACATGGCCCGACCTCCTCTTGGGCCATGCTCCCCTCACTCGAAGGCAAAACTCGGTGAAACTCCTCGTGGCCCGACTGGAATCGTTGGAAAAACATATTAAAAATTGTTTGTTTACAAATATTCTCCTGGTTTCAAGAAAAGACATACATATACACACACATTCTACATACACAGATATATATATATATATAATTATATATATATATGCATGCATACATATACAAATGTGTATATAGTAATGCCACTCTCATATGTTTTTTGGGGTGATCATTCTGCGACGTCAGTGGAGGCTTGAAGGGCTGAAGCGAGCATTGAGGCGCGACCATTTTTTGGCGCCGTAGCCAAGGACATAAGGACATGGTGGATACCTCATTTTTTTTATTGGGACATTTTTCCCGCAGCGATATGCAGTTCATGTCGAACTACACGTCAGCAGCAGCTTTCCGTCAGCCGAATGGAGCAACAAGATGCAAAAAGAGAAAAAGAGAAAAGAACAGGAGAAGCGGTGGCTGCAGGATAAGCTACTAACCAGCACCTATAACACGGGACCCAATGGTTTTGTGTAGGCGAACCCCAAAACCAACGAAACGACGAAGAAAAAATAATCACAATGGAGAAATATATTTAAGGAGATCGGTCCCCTGACGCACAGCAGGGTTCGTGACCACTTGTCTCTCGCTTTGGAAGGTAGAACTAGAAAAGGGAGAAAGTAACAACGATGGAGTGACCGTGGTCTCCCGGCACGCGTCTGGCGGCCCTTACGATGTTGCTAGAAGGAAAATTTTGTCTTGGCCCCTAAAATCCCTAAAATTGAAGTGGAGAGAGCTGAATAAAAATTCGCCACCCGTGATGTGGCATGGTGTGGTCGGAGCTGATGATAACAGCTTCTTGGTGGTAGTTGCCTCCAGGCAAAAATGTCCTTATAACAAATTTCACTTTATAAACAAGGACTTTCAGTCCCGCGAGAACAGGAAATGGAAGTTGCCACGGCCCCTTCAGTACAGAATGACGATGGGTGTGCATTCCAGCAAAAGAAGAATGAAAAGTAGGACTTGATGTGGAAAACCTCTCCTTTGTCTTTATCTTGGAATGAAATGTGAAAATCCAGAAAAATGTGCATGGAGAAAATGTCGATGAAGTAGACAATGGGCTGGAATTGCAAGCAGGAGAATAATGCAACCGAAACGAGACACAATGAGACCAAGTAAGAGGTGGTTGAATTGGTACTGGTTCCAGCAAACTCGGAGAATGAGATGTAGAAGAGACTGTGCAAGGTTTCCCCCACAGCCTTGAGGAAGGAGTTAAATACGCCAAATCCAGAAAATAGTGATTGGAGAAAATGCCGATGTAGAAAAATGTAGCCAGAACAACAAGCAGGAGCTGGTATATAGTGCAGAAGCGGTCGCCAAAAGGTTGTCCAAGTAAGTTGAAGATGGATGCTGCTTGAATTGCATGCGAAGCTGACATGGCAGAGAAAGAATCCTGATTGGATATTCATGAAAATACAAGGGCTTGCGAACGGAGGCTAGCTAAAGCTTGTGCCCGTGCCTATTATTGGGATATAATGGGATATAATGGGATATGTATTATTGTTATATTATTGGGATAGCCCTTCGGTACCTCCAATTTACCAATTTAGCTTCCTGATGGTTCCTGTTGGACTACCGATGGTTTTTAATGTTTTAATAGGACAATCATCTATAAAAGCCTTTTTTTGCAGCAAGCCATGTAAACAATGTTTGATTACCAGATGGTACAGTACATCAGATCGTCAAAATGATACGCTCACCTGGTTGCCTCAGGAAACCTTAAAATAATTTTCCGAAGAACTGATTTATCCATATACGAATATACATACATACATACCATACCATACCATACCATACCATACCATACCATACCATTACATTACATTACATTACATTACATACATATATATATATATATATATACGTGTATGTATATATATATAGAACATCTCATGACATTTTGGAACCGACTTTCAGTGGGTCAGTCCAAATGTCTGGAAAATACCATCCAGACTGCTCCTGCTTGGCACTCTTCGAGTTTGTCCGAAGAATGGGGCACATCGAAAAACTACAGAAAAAAAAAAAAAAACATTTTATTGAGAAAGGTATGGAAAAGGATTATTCATCATAGGATCTTGGATGATTTTGGGATACCATATTTTCCAAATAACGCATTTCGTCATGTGACGTCAAGTCACCAGCCCCCACCATGCAGTGGTAGACAAGTGTCAGAGGAGGAGCGGTGAGAATCATTGACGCTCGAGTAGGGCGGTCTCCGATCCAGCTTCCCCTGTTCCACAGCAATGGCACGTTTCCTCAGACAGGAGGCGGAGGTTGCTCAACTTTTTTGCCCCAAAAAAGAAAATTCTTTGGTGGATCTAATCCACCACATCTAGAACGATTGAAACATGTATGAGGCACTTTTGAAACAAAGACTCATTGGATTGGTTTTCTTGGGAAAATCTTAACCAGAAACCCATGGTTTTTACCATTAAATATAGGGGGGTTCCTCCAAAATTTCCTGTAAACCAATCCAATGAAAGACTGTCGAAACGGAAATCATCGTTAGAGCATCTCCCCAAATCTCCTGTTTGGGGAAGCGGGGAGGCCTGCCCAATCTGAGCTGATGTTCCTATTCCCGTCGTATGATACCCTCTGGTAAACTAACGTAACTATGGAAAATCACAATTTTTAATAGGTAAATCCACTATAAATGGCAATTTTCAATAGCTATGTTAGTTTACCAGAGGGTATGGGTCAAGACTATGGTGACATTCTATTCTCTTTCCATAAAAAATGCTTGCTAATATCCCATTGTATCGCAATAATATCATCATATCATAATAGATATCCCATTATATCCCAGTATATCCCCATATATCGCATTATATCCCAATAGTATCAGTGAATCATGCCAACCCCGGATTAATAAACCATGGTTTTGTTTTTTTGAGGGGGTACTTCCCCAATAGTCAGATTCTGATACTTCAATATACTTATATAAATGGTACCCTCCCAGTTAAACAGCCTAAGGGTTTATTGATCCAGGGTTCACATTATGGGATATAGTCCTTATATGTGTTAACCCGTGTATAATCATGGTCCTTAGTCATATGTGTATATCTATACATATATATATATATATGCGTGTGTATATTGGGCTTCCCCCTTTATCAGTGAAACTCTCAGTTTTGATGCGAAAAAAATCAGCCATCGTAGGATCATCAGCCAAGCAGCAACTTATTCGCCAAGTTGGTCACCCTTGCAGGCTCCTGCAACGGATGCCGATGGCTGAGGACATGCAAAGAATCTCATATACATATGTATGAATCATATATACATATGTGTGTGTATTTAAATAAATATAAATATATATATATACATATAGATAGAGAGAGACAGATGCTGCATATATGCATATTTGTGTCTTTACATGTATATAATTGTATATATATATGTCCGCTAAGTGTCTATCTATTTATCTATCTATCTAGTGTAGTTTAATCTAATCTTTCAGGCTATCTATTTAAATATATAGATGCAAATACACATGGATATAGTATTTCAAACATAGAAATTCCTGTGTGCGTGCGCCGCCTGAAACATCATACTTTCCCTGCTGTCCTTCACCAAGGTTTACTTAGTTCACTTCTTGTCAGGAACTAAACTCACAACATGTCCCACAACCATACACCATGCCCCAGCCCCTTACCACAAAAAACTTCATTCACAATTTGACAATGCATCCTATCGTGAAGTGATGCGGGCCAACAGGAACCATGATTGACATTGATTGACAGCTGACGCCAATGATTCCACATACCTTCTACATGCGAGATAAGCACATTGTTTCCCGCTTTCCCCACTTCAAAAATGCATTTGCTACCGACCTGAATAATTAGTCAATATAGAGAATCATCCAACTTCTAGGTGAATTTGCTGATATCGTGAATCATCGACCTTTCTCCACTTGGAAATGCCACAAGGATACACTAAAAATCGAACCGTTTCAGACAGATCCAATTGCATCTTTTCACCGTGTCATCCTAAGTCCCCGATTCATGAGTCCCATAGCTGAACTCAAAAAAAAAATGAGAGTTAATCAATAATCCAGTTATCCCAGTTAAAAATAATATGAGAGTTTGTCTCAATAACCCAGTTATATCCAGTTATCCCATCCCCAGAACTGGGGAAACAACCCACACTCTCAGAATTCTGATGGGATCCCAGAAATCAAGGACTGGGCACTGGAACTGCTGCTAGTTTACCCAGTTGCTAAGTGAGATTCTCCCATAAATAGGACTTACATGTCGAAAAAAACCTCGTCCTTCTCCACCGGTTGATCCTTTAATTTTCCCATGTTTTCCTACAAGAATCAAGAAATTGAGGTATCTGCAATATCTCCCATTCCTACCCCATCCCCCGTATCCGAACGCCCCATAAACTGCTGAGTTTTTCTGTTTCTGGGTTTGAAGTTAGTTCACCTTGGTTTACCCAGCAAAGCACTAATTTAACCCACAACCCCATCAACCTTATTGACCAAGGTTTCCACAAATTTCCCAATCTTTGTTTCCACCCCCATCCCCACATTAAATCCCAAGAAATCATCACAAAAAGTTTTTATTCACCCTGAAATCCCATGAAATCACCACTAAATCCAGTTAAAACAGTGAAATTCTATTCAATCACCACTACCCTCCAGTAAATTAACATAGACCCCGGCAGTCATCGGTGTTCGAAGATTAGTGAAACCACTCAAAAGGGTCATTTTCAGGGTCCAACTGTTTATTTTTTCGATTGGGTAAATCCACTAAATCCAGTTAAAACAGTGAAATCCCATGAAATCACGACTAAGTCCAGTCGAAACCCAAAAAAAATTCTGAACTTCTCATCTCCCATGGCCTTCTCTACCTTGATGATGTTCCGCGTGAGCTCGGACTTGGTCTGTCGCGACTGGCCAATGGGAAACTGGCCCACCAGGATCACATAGACCAAAACGCCAAAGGACCACCTGGCCATTGGCTGATGGCCCGCGGATTTCGGACGGATTTTTTCGAGTCGTGCCGTCCGATTGAAGTGTTCAAAACATCTGGGGATTGATGTTTTTGAAAGATTCATTGAAAATAATGAGATGAGATTTTTTTGAGATGTATGGTTTAAATAGATGATACTGAAAGCAACATCTAAAAATGAACTGAGCAAATCATAACATATCATGTGTAACTCCATCTCGATGGGAACGCAACCATATCGGCATATTATATCGGGATGATGGAGCAGGGATGGTAAAGCTGCATCTATCACTTATTCATCCACAAAAACTTATCATCTTTGGCTGCTGGTGATTTTCCATTTAAAAAATTATGAAAAGTTAGCTAAAGGATGAGTTTCCATCATCCAGTCGCTTGGGGATGTACTGAGTTTTCATGACCAAACAATGGGCAATTACAGTAATCAGATTAGCAACAAGTTGGTTTAGTCAACACATCCCAAGAATAAGAATCACAAGGGGATCGTCTTGTCCAGATATTGTCCAGTTCGTGTATCCGTTCCAAGTTGGTCAACTGCCATGTTCCATCCAGTATCCCAGCCAATACTGTACCCTCTGGTAAACCAACGTAACTATGGAAAATCAGCACTTTCAATGGGAAAATCCACTATTTCTATGGCCATGTTCAATAGCTTTTTGTATGTTTACCAGGCCGGGTATCAATAATGAAGGCTAGGGGCAGCATTCCAACATGTTCCAACCCAAGCATCCAAAGACGCCCTTCCCCCCATGGTCACCAATCATGAGGATCCATGGCTGGTTGAAACCACCATTTGCCCAATCAGGATCTCAGAAATGTGTACATATATATATATATAAATATATACGCCATAAAATGTCAACATATGATTATATTTACTCATCTATTTATATATATATATATATATATATTTATTTATACATATGGACTTCATGATGAAATCATCTTTTTTTTGTGCTGAATTGTCCAAAACAACATGCCCTGGATTTCCATCTTGTGAAACCCGGGGCCCGGCACATGTCTGCTGGGAAGGCATATCCTTCACCCGCCAACATCTCGGGCGCCATGTAGGATCGAGACCCCCGTGCTCCTGGGCGTTGCCCGTGCTCCACTGGAGCCCAAAAAATATGCATTGGCCATTGCCCAAATCCTTATATATATATATTTTCTACATATATATATATATATATGTGTGTGTGTGTATACACCCTATATCATTGGATTGGATCCCTACGATTGATGGCTAACATGTTTGGTAAGAAAACCCATCCAGTGATCCTCCAGAGCCAAGGTGCTGGTCAATGGACCCTCCGACGGAGTGATGTAAACCTGGCGCAGATGCAGAAATGATGGTCTTCTTGCCATGGACACATGCAGATGCTGCATATGTATCTACACATATATAATCCAATTAAATAAATATATATATAATATGTGTATATATATATAAGGTATATACATATATTATATATATAATGTGTACAGTATATATATATATATATAGTTATACTGTAAGATATGTATGTACGTGTGCTTATGTGCACATGCTGTGAAAACCAAAGAAATATGTATGTTATGGATATATACTCCTCTATTGTAAGCCAGACCAAGTATGAGCACCCGCACTGGCACTTGACAATGATGAAGCCACAAGATTTGATTGGAGAAGCCCATTGAAGTAGAGGCCCATCATGGCCCATCCTCAACTATCTTAGAAATTTCTTAGCTCCTTGGCTCCCTAAATTTTCCTATAGCAACATTATAGGGAAAATGGATAGCCAGGCGCCCTTCATCGCTCCTGGCCATCTCTCAATGGATGTCCGGATAGTATGGTCATCCAAGATGACAAATGGGAAATCCCACAATGGCATTTCCAGCCATTGTGAATGACCGTCCAAGGGCAATTACGAGGTATCTCTCTCTCTCTCTCTCTCTGATATTTTTCTAGACATGATCATATCATATCCCACCTTTTCCATCAAAACACTACAATAAATACATCGCCAAGTTAGCAGAATTTACCATCATTGTCCCCAAATATCCAAATGTCCACCAGTTTTCAGCCATGTTTTCAGCCATGTTTCAAGATTTTGAACCATCCGCATCCACCATCTCCAGTTTTCAACCCCAACATCCCCTTTTTTTTTGCCCAGTCACTGCGAGGCCAAAGTCCGCCAACTTCAGGATTTTGCCATCAGGACCTCCGTAGAGCGCGTTCTCCGCCTGAGACGAGCTCTCTCTTGGGATTTGATAAATCCCCAGGTTGGGGACGAATGTTTTTCATTGTTTTTCCATCCAAAATTGGTGACTTAGACAAGCAAAATTTTGATAAATCCCCAGGTTGGGGACAAAATGATGCTTTAATCAATGGGAAATCCAGGATCCAATTGATGGAGGTACGTTAGTACCATTTTTCAGGCCATATTTTGGGGGTATATCCCCTGAAATTTAGGCCTTATATAGGCCTTATATCTGGTAGGTACCTCCAGTTTAGGTTCCTGAGATGGCCATTGATTTAATGGTTGGGGATTTATATGGATTTATTGGTGGTTTATGGAGCTTGCGAATGGTAAAAGCGTAGATTCTGATGTACAATCCATGGTATTTGGGGCTGCAGGAAACCATTTCTGGTTGGTGGTTGACCTACCCCTCTGAAAAATGATGGAGTGAAAGTCAGTTGGGATGATGATTCCATTCCCAATATGATGGGAAAGTCATAATCCAGCCATGTTCCAGTCAGCACCACCCAGTTGGCGGTTTGTGGAGCCAACTCCACCCCAGTTTGGGGACGTAAATATCCATCCAAAATGGTGATTTAGACAAGCAAAATGATGCTTTCATGGATTCAAGCATTCATGGATATTGTACCAGCAAAACAAATTAAACATGCTAGTTCAAGGGACCCATAATCATGAAGAATAGGCGTTTAATCAATGAATGCAACTTGCAATGGTCTTATCAAAATTTAGTGGGGATATCTTATGAGATATGTTAAACCAACAATGTGATTTTCGGGCTTTGTCTCAAGAATAGGGATACATGGCTGGTGTCATCAAACATGGCTGGCCTGGAAAAAACGGAACTAAATAGGCCTTATAGAACTAGTTAAAATGGGAAATTATCCAACTATGTAAGGCATCTTCCAGCAAGCCATGTTTGATTGCCAGAGGGTCAATCTAACGTCAACCGATTGGATAACGACCTAACAACCACCAGGTTTTGAAATACTACCAATTTCTTTGCAGTAATTTATCATTTGGGCCTCCCTCGACCAATAGAGTCTATCAATCTTGGGACATTACCCCGTTGAAATGTCATCCATGTTAACTGGGTCAAAATGGTTTTTACTATTCTACGACTAGCAAACTTCAACCAACTTGAACCCATACCCTCTCGTAAACTCACATAACTATGGAAGGCCACCATTTTTTGATATGTTTAATAGGTAAATCAACCATGGATGTGCCATTTTCAATCGCAAACTGTTGGCAAACTCTTAGTTTACCGGGTACCAAGCCATACCAAGCCCCAGTGATCCGGTCCATGGTCCAGATCCACATGGTCCACCCTCACCTTGATATCGGAGTGCAACACCCTCCGACTATGGAGGTGCTGCAGCCCTGACACCAATTGATGCAAGTCCCCCGAAAGCCTCGCGGGGATTCTTTGGAGCACCAGGGATGTTTTGCTGGCAAAACAAGGCAAACAAAAATGTGTTGAGGCACATGTTCAGCATTTTCATCCAAAAAACCTGGGTCAAACGATGATTCGACCTACGTTTTTTTTTCCCACCATTTCAGGCAATTCTGAAACATTTTTGGAGTGACCTTCTGGCACACAGGCCAGGCGCGCAAACCGTACACCCCAGGTGTTCTCCCAGTGCCAGGCATCCCAGGATCAACCACCTGGTTACCATCGGAGACCATTTCCTTCCCCCCAATTTTTGGCATACCACCCCCAGAAACCCTGAGTATGCTTTAGTATTAATCTATTCATGTCTGCCATTTCTGCCCCTTTTTGGGGGGGTCCTTTTCTGTTCTTTTGGCATTGGGGGGTCCTGAAATGAATATGACAAACATACAAAACACACTCAAAATGCTGGCATCACTGGTTTTGAAAATTTACAGGAAACCATGGTTTTTTACCATCAAATATAGGGCTTTCCTGCAAAAATTTCCCATCATCCAATTCTATGATGGCAAGTTCAAAATGCTTCCAGCAATGAGGCAGCAAATCTTGGAGGGCCAAGCCGCTGATCCCAAACCCACTTGGGGTTGTCGATCAACCGGTCGAAGAGGGAGCCTGGGGAGCTATCGAGATAACGACGTACCATTTGGGCATGAACAACCAAACATGAAAAGTGCTGTATGTTGATATATAGTTTTGAGTTTAGATATTATATACATATATTAAGATATATATATATAGATAGCTATACATGCAATATATATATATATATATATGTCTGGTTATGTGTCTCTATATATATAGTTGTTACTGTAATATCTGTAATACAACAATTATACGTAGTTATATATATATATGATGGCTTAATTTCGGGTTTACTTGAGGTAGACGACCTGAAGGACTGCGGCATAAAACTGACTGCCTGGGAACATGTGGAGGTTCTGCGGGTCCACAGTTAAGATCTTGGATTTGCTCATGAGGTATCGACAGAGAGAGAGAGCAAAAAATAAAACAAAGAAAAACCTTTAGATTGCCCACATAGCCACATAGTGGATTGTCCGTTGCAAAAAGAAACATAGACAAAAATCATCATCTGCAAAGTTTCAGGGTAGTTTCATGGTCTCTACCAGGTAGCACTCCCAAAACATGGTTCCTTATTGTTTACCCACCAGCTCGCTTATTGACAGCCAGTCAGTTTGTCGTTTTTTCTCATGGAATCATCACGGCTCCCAGGGTCCCAGGGGCATTGACAGGCTTCCATGACCATGAAGTAAATGTCGGCTTCTTGGCACATTTGGACAAAATGGACCACATTCCTGATGCCCGGTGCTGGAACGTAGCAGCGTAGCAGAATTCTCGGACAGCTTGCCATAGCTTGTTGAAATTGGAAATTGACAATGCATCATTGCATCAATTGACATCGCACATCTTGCATAAACTTGAAAAGAAATTGGTTCAGCCTCAGAGGTAATGAAGGGTTCGCGTCTTGGGCACAAGGTCAGGTTCTAGGAAAGGGTAACTACTAAACATCATATTCATTAAATATCATTAGACGTTAATCATTAGTACTTACCCTCTGGTAATTTCAGATTTTCCATAGCAATGTTAGTTTACCAGAGGGTATCCAGAATCAGTCCAAAGTTGTGGAATTGTGTTTTTTTTTTGGAAATGATGCTGAATTCTGTTGGTCCCTAGCGGCACGATAGCCCACGATAGCCCACCATGGCTGGGTATTTCATGGTGGACCGGCCCATCCTATAGCTGTTTTTATGGTGGTATAATGTGGGTAAAACAATCATAAACCATAAAATATCAATATACCACAATCATAACTTATGGTTTATATAGGGTAATGGTAATGATTGTAATGGTAGATTCTATGGTAATGGTATAATGTGGTATATTGATCCCCCAGTCATCACCATTTTTATTGGTGGTTTATAAACCAATTCCCAGTCATGGGTGGTAAACATGGCATTGTTTTAACCACATTAGTATGGTATAATACCATGAATACGTCCAGCTGCTGGTCAAAATTGCTTTCAAGGAACTCCGAGTTCCATTTTTTCATCACCCAACTAATACCCAACTATTCCTCCAAGAATCCTGGTTTCTATGCAACCCCAAAGCTAGGGATTGGATTGAAATCATGAGTTCCCTTCAACGATGTCAAGCCCAATGTGGTGCCCCCGTTTACGAAATCGCTAAGTTGGTGAACATGACTCCAATGTCACTATGGTTTATGATACTTATATATATATATGTATAACTATAGTCTATAGTATTCATGGGGTTTATAAACCATCCTATAACTGGGGGGCACCACTTGCTGTAGGGTGAGAAAGATCTCACAGACCTAGGAGAGTGTGTGTGCCGCACCGGCTGCCATCCGACTCGGCCCTCTGGTAAGACACTAAGTCTGTTTTCCCAACAACACTTGCATCTATGTATATGTATATATATATATATATCAATGGATTGGTTTCAGGGAATATTTTAACCGGAAAGCCCCATAATGGGAAAAATGATGGTTTCCGGTTAAGATGTTCCCAAGAAAACCAATCCATTGAAAGAGCATTTCCATGATGGGCCCCCCCAGTTATAAGTTGGTTTATGAACCACTATAACCCCCATGAATACTAGTTCATTATATCGAAATAAACCATAGAAATGATAATCTCCATATAACCCATAGAAACCATAGAATTCAGCCACTTCTGTACTGCGTTTCTGAACGCAAAAAACGGGGGTCCCATTCTGTTGTGGTTTTCGGCCCAAGTTTCCGGTGCGAGGCACAGAGTTTCCAGATTTTGGCCTCAAAAAAAGCCCCCAGCCATTGAAAAATCCCACCGGATTTGAGGATTGGTGACCCGGCCTGGTAAACTAACACAAAAAGCTATTGAAAATGGCCATAGAAATAGTGAGTTTCCCCATGAATAGCATGGTGATTTTCCATAGTTTTTTGTTAACGTTTACCAGAGGGTAAGGGAAAATCTGAACACCGGAAACCATCGATGAAACCATCGATTTTCCTATGAAGATCCTGGGTGTGTCCTGGAATTTGTTTTGACCGATCCATTGAGAAAAAGTTCCACCTGGAAATGATGTGGAACATGATTGAACATGTCGTCTTATGTAGTCTATCACACCCTGGACATCCCTGGATTTTTTTGTTTGGATATATCTTTTTAAGGACCCCTATGTGCACAGGATGGTTGTTCGATATCTAGGTATCTTCATTTGCTAAAGGTTAAATCGGTCAATCCCAGAATTTGAATCGTCAAGAAAACGTGATGTAAATGGTTTCCTGCAAATGGTCCTAGCAAAAAACAAACAATGGAGTACATCATGCGGTAAACGCACCAAATTCTCCCAGGCATTAATCAATCCCCTATCTTTGGCGAAGAACATTTCAGTATCTCTTGTTGGATATTGTTCTCTGTGCTGTGAGAGGGTAAAACATGCATAAAGCCAAAAAGTTCTACAAATAATTAATTAGATAGTTTTTACCACCCATTTTGATTTACAAAATGATTGGCACAAGTTGGCTGATACATCCCCAATCCCCAATAGCTACATATTCTTATATGTATATTATAGTTATATGTTTAACCTATGTACGATAACCATAGTCAACCTACTACAAACCAACTTAGCTCCAGGCGGCATCACATTCTATGATATTATACACCTTGTATTAAACCTGCAATATGGGTCATATATGGGTTGTATCATTAGAATTCAAAAAAATGTTCCTGGGAACCCCGCCTCGTGTTCGATCTTCTTGGTGGCCGTGCGCCGTGCCGTCTGCACCTTGACCGCGAAGCTGCTGTGCTTCGCGTGCCGCGCCGTCGCCAGGAAAACCTGGGGGCGTCATTGCGCCGGGTCGTTGACCGTTTCGGGTGCGACGATGAAGAAGCTTCAGTTTCTTGGCGAAGTTGGCAAATACCTATAAATTGACTAGGATTTATAGGGTTTTATACGGATTAGTGTGGATTTGTGGTAAGTATATCGAAATATCATGAACTATCACTATAGTTCATGGGGATTATCAAGCAAGAAACATGACTGGGGTCACCTTGTGGTGCTTGGGTCGACGAAGTGGGAGCCAGTTTTTGGCCGGCAGACTTCGGTGTGTGAAGAATTGGAAACACCATGAGCCACAAGCATCATCCTCATCATCATCATCATCATCATCAACTGGGGATCAGCATTCAAATCACCAGCTTACCACGGGTGCCATGATTCCCCTCCGGTGCGTAGCTTCCAAGTGGCCGATCCATAAGAACCTTTCCCCAAGGCTTTGGGAATGGATCCCAGGGAGTATTGCGCATGAAAGCTGCTGAACCTCGGATGGTAAACTGCCACGTTTAACGAACTGGAAAGATCCGCGATGTGAAAAATGGGTAGATCCACTATTTCGACTGGGCCATGGCTTCAATAGCTACCAGTACTTTGACATAACCAGAGGGTAAGTACTAATGATCTACAAATGGCGGCTGTTCAATATCTTATCGTATACTGGAGGGCATGATTTTTCATAGAAGCGATCCTCGATTGCTTCCACATTGCTTCCCTACAGTATGGTGGACCAAGGGGAAAGAAATCACCAGCGAATCCTGGTGGAATTTGAGGATCATCCCAAGCAGGGGCTTTGGATGGATCTAGCAGAATTTCTGTTGGTTTCAAGCGGAAGAAAACAATCATCTCAAATATCCATTACCCGTTACCCATGACGGATCCATGGTGCTGGTATATATGCTAATATAAAGGGGGTATATTGATGGGATCCATGTTACCATATATAGCAGCACCATGGATCCTATGGGTTACTGGTTGGTGGTGGTTTTAACCATGTTGAAAAATATGAAAGTCAATGGGAAGGATGACAACCCATCTATTGTGGAAAATAAAAAATGTTTGAAACCACCAACCAGCATTAATATAGGCTTCGAAGATCTCGAAATAAATAACAACATATAATTAACATATGATATACATATAATTACTGTAACATATAATCAACATATATATAATTAACACATAATTATACACATAATGACATATAATGAATCATTCATATAATTAATATAACGGCAATAATTCTCATATTCATATTTATTCAATATTAAAGAACTAAAACCACCAAGCACTCCACGTCCCTCCGAGCCACTCCTCGAATCGTCCCACTGACGCTCCACAGCCCATGACGAGTTAAGCGACAAACCGCTCGGCCATCGCAGCGCTTTTCGCGCGACCCCGCCGACACGCGACACGCCCCGAACGTCACGGCCGCCCTGTCACCGGGTACGCGTTTTTGATCGCTGGAGATGGGCAGATGATGGCAAATGGGCATTGCAATGGGGATGAGTTGGCTGAAGGTTGGGCACAGCAAATTGACCTGTTTCAGCCTGTTTCCCACTCATTCAACATGGCTTGAATCTGTGGTTCCGGGACAAAAAAATGAAAACTATGGAACCATACCTAGCCTAGCTGTGGGTTGATACATAAGCAAGACAATGTTCATTGTTTGACTCAATGGTGAGGGAAAGAAACACAAATTCAGCAGCTCACCAAATAGCACAGCAAATCTACAAGTGGCAAATGAATTAGCCAGGCAAAAGTCCGTGACTTTCGGATTTTTTTCGGGTGATAGATTGGTATGGTTAATACTAAGCTAACCATGAAGTCATGAGTTCACCCTATTGTTAGCTGATTTTTCTGGTGGATTCCAGTCGGGTTCCAGGTCACTGAAGGCTGTCTGGGACAGGATTTCAATGGGACCATGCAGGCCCTGTGGGCAGTTGTTCAAATAGATTCCCGGCGCCTCCGCTGCGCTGAGATTTTGGGGGGCTGGACGTGAAGCAACCAAGAGATATGAGTGAAATGTCGCCCATTTCTTCTTTAGTGAGGTGAAAAATGTGAAATATAAATTAGACACTAAGTCACTGTGCCTGGATTTGAGGCGTGTAGAAGGGTCAATAATGTCCAAACGAGACTTCATTCGAGTTTACTTTCAGGTCTGTTTTGTCAAAAACATCAAATGCACTGATCTTGCACCAGATGAACCGCTACTCAGAGAAAAATGCAGAGCAAATTGGTTCATTGGTGTCATTGGTACTCATCTGACGTCTCAAGTGGTCCAACCAGTACTTTCATCCAGAATCACACCAAAACTTGGAATTGCCCTTCACTTTCCACACTATCCACATTTTCCACCATCTTTCCACATCTGGAGCCACATTTCCGTGGATAAAATTCTGAAAAAAATGTGGATCAAGGGATGGCCCTGGTGGCCATGGCCTCAAGAGAGTGGTGCTGCTCCGTCTCCATCAACAAGGGGACCAGCCGATGAGGAAACCACACGGTGTCCGGGTCCACTTTGATCAACCACTTGGCCTGGAAAATTCGCTGTGATCGGTGGATTTCACCCATTTCGATGGCGAAATCCATCTCTGGGCTTCACCAGAGAAAAACATGCCCCCAAAAAAAATGGCTGGAGGTTCTTTTTTGGAATATAACATAATAATACATCAGATAACTATTCAGCAAACACTAACCCCAATAAATTCCACCAAGTTCTCTCAGGATCCTAAAGGATAGACCTGTTCGACACAGCCCACAGCCATGTTGGCTCAGTGGATGATCGTCATCAAACCGACATGACGTAAGCCATGGCGCTGAGATAACTGAGATACCCAAGAACAATGACCACACCTTTTTGCTCAATGGATTGGTTTAAGGGGAAATCTACAGGAAACCATGGGTTTTACCATCAAATTGATCGGGGTTTCCTGTAAATTTTCCCATCATCCAATTCTGTGATATGCGCCAACAAAGCTATCTGAGTCTGCCACGATATCTGACACGATGTACCAAAAAATATCCTGAAAGTTGAAACTTATAAACTTCAAATATGGGAAATAACGACGAGTCATTCACATATAAATATCATATTGCCCTCTGGTAAACTAACATAACTATGGAAAATCACAATTTTTCATGGGAAATTCCACTATAAATGGCCATTTCAATAGCTATCTTAGTCATTACCAGAGGGTACACACCGAAGCTTCTCCACCCCCGAGCCCGAGACAGTCTGGAACTGCTGTTGGGCATGATTGAAGATGGCGCTGAAAAAGCGATGCCATGATGGGAATAGTCATTCTATTATGTACATATAAATTGTTATATTGCATAGTGGAAAAAACAATCAACATGATGACGATAGATATGTATAGGATTTGTTAAAGGTGAATCATACCCGCTTTCTACATATTTAGGGTCAGTAACTGACGTCGAGATCTATCTCAAATATGTAATTCCGATGGTGATCACGATGACGATGATGACGATCATGATGGTGATGATAATGACGATGATGATGATGATTATTATGATGATGATGAGGATGATGATGAGGAGAATGACAACCACCATTGGCAGCTGGATTTAAAAATAAGCATGTTGGATTGATCATCCTGTTCTGTGAAAAAAAAGTCTTTGCAGTCAGGACGTCAAAAAAAAAAAAACATATTTCCATAATGTTATAGATATTTGTAGGTCATCTGCACATCATAAATTCTGGACTTGCAACCTTTTTACTTCACTTGCAAGGACACAAAACCACAACTTCCAGTTGGGCATTGCTTCAACGACTATTTCAGGTACCCACTGGAGGCAGTGTGCCATAGAAGGCCATAGAACTTGGGGCTTACATGGCCCTTATGTTGGGCGCCTTGAGGTAGTCGCCATGGGGAATCAAGGCTCTCCAGTAGGCGACAAAGGCCCTTGGGTGGATGCCATGCTGCGGCTGCACCAAATGGGTCAACCCCCCAACAAAGATGGAAAGTACAGTGCTGCCAACACATTTGGGTAGATTACATGGTTTAATCTTGTTATCGAAGGAAGTTTAGAAGTGAAACTTCCGACAACATGGACAGTTGAAAAGCAGAGGTGAAAAGAGTCAGAAGAGAAAAGATCAGAAGAAAGAAGATGCAGATGCGCGAAAAGGTAGGAAAGTCGCGAAACACTGTGTTTTTCCAATGATTTGGGGCT
>Ga0126342_10004851_pt1 | contig 23183 bp, 17 predicted proteins | sample Cyp1metagenome_FD_92528 | JGI IMG/M metagenome (GOLD analysis project Ga0126342, IMG submission 92528) | Coral microbial communities from Lord Howe Island, Old Settlement Bay, Australia - Cyphastrea 1 metagenome | ecosystem: Host-associated > Invertebrates > Cnidaria > Coral ...
GTGGCTGCAGGCGGCGATGAAAGGTACCTCCTGTGTGCGGCGGGTGCGGCGGTCGTTTCGGGGTCGAATCGGTTCCTCCTCTGTGCTGCAACGAGTATAACGAGCGGATGCAAATCGTAGTGTAGCGGCTGCATGGTTGTGTAGGTGTTGCCGCAAAACGCATTGTAATGGCTGCATGAATGTTTCATGGGACTTGTGTTGGGGAGGAAGCTGGAGCACGAAACCTGGTGTTTTTCCGTGTAAAGTGGCTGCAGGCGGCGATGAAAGGTACCTCCTGTGTGCGGCGAATGCGGCTGTGGTCGTTTCGGGGTCGAATCGGTTCTCCCTTGGTGTTCTGCAAGGAGTGGTTGTTCATGTGTGCGTCGTTCAATGCGCTTGTGGAATGTCTGGTTGCAGATTGCATGATAATGGCTGCATGATTGTTGTCATGTTCTGTTGCCACGTGTGTAGCTACATGCGAGTTAGCCACGTGATGTTGCCAGACGCATTGTAACGGTTGCATCAAAGTTGCTTGGTGCCGCGGCTGCATGCGTAATACTAATGTCTTTTGCAGCTGGACATCATAAATCGTATTGGAATGGCTGCATCAAGGCTGCGATAATGATTTGTCAGCAGATTTTATCAATTTTGGAGCTGGTATTTTCATTTCAAAATTCCTTGTGAAAAAAGCTTCAAAATTGTGTTTTTTTTGCTTTGGCGCCGAGATCCGGTTTTGGAGCTGCAATTTCTGACGCCGTTGCGCGTAGTTCTATTGTGTTTTGCAACTCACTCTCTGCAGATCGCATTGTAATGGCCCTGCGTCAAGGTTGCTTGGTGCCGCGGCTGCATGCATAATACTGGCTTTTGCAGCTGGACATCGTAAATCGTATTGGAATGGCTGCATCAAGGCTGCGATAATGATTTGTCAGCAGATTTTCTTAATTTTGGAGCTGGTGATTTGTCTTTTAAAATTCCTTTTAAAAGTGCTTCAAGATCGTGTTGTTTTTGCTTTGGCGCCGAGATCCGGTTTTGGAGCTGCAATTTCTGTTGCCATTATGTACAGGAAAGCTTCTCTGTGGAACAACTTCTTTCTGCAAAAGTTTGCTGTGTGTAAAAGATTTTGTGCGTAAAAGCTTGCTGTGTGTAAAGGCTTTCTGTGTGCAAAAACTTGATGTGTGTAAAATTTGATGTGTGTAAAAGCTTTCTCTGTCTAAAAGCTTCTCTGTGTAAAAGCTTGCTGTGTAAAAGATTGCTGTGTGTAAAGCTTTCTGTGTGTATATAAAAGTAAAGGCTTCTCTGTGTGTAAAAGCGCCTCTCTGCGTAAAAGTTTCTCTGTGTAAAAGCTTCTCTGTGCGTAAAAGCTTCACTGTGTGTAAAAGCTTTTCTGTGTAAAAGCTTGCCGTGTGTAATAGCTTCTCTGCGAAAGAACTTGCTGTGTGTAAAGGCTCTCTTTGTGCAAGCTTTGTAGTACAAAGTACTACTGGGAAGTGCTTTGTGCAAGCTTTGTAGTACAAAGTAGTACTGGGAAATGCTTTGTGCAAGCTTTAGTACAAAGTAGTACTGGGACGTACTTTGTGCAAGCTTTGTAGTACAACGTAGTACTGGGAAGTGCTTTGTGCAAGCTTTGTAGTACAAAGTAGTACTGGGAAATGCTTTGTGCAAGCTTTAGTACAAAGTAGTACTGGGACGTGCTTTGTGCAAGCTTTGTAGTACAAAGTAGTACTGGGAAGTACTTTGTGCAAGCATTGTAGTAAAGTGCTGTCGAACAAACATCAGCGCAATAGGTTCGCACAAAGCACGCACGCACAGGCCTGGCTGGCGCACGGCGCATGCAAGTTCTATAGATGAGAAAGGTCTTATAGTATAACCCTAAGGCAACTTCCGCCCCGCCTCGTGCGGGTACTACTGGCAATTTATTATATTTTATAGTGTTTAAATTATATTGTGTTATACAGTATCATATTATATTATATCATATTATATTGTATCACATTAGATTGGATTAGATTACATTGCATTGTATCATATTTGTGTATATATATATATTTATTTATTTATTTATAATATATATCATATATATATATTATGTACATCATATATGTTTCTATATCAAGAGATGCAGTACTTTGCGAGTCCAAGGTCAGCAGCAACACTTCTCCAAAGTTACCAGAGCCGAGGTGCACGAAGCGGGAGGCTTTGTAAAAGAAACGATATCACAACGCTGAGCCGATATCCAAATAAGAACATTGCAGCGGCATTGGATAGATCGGATAGAGTGCATCCGTGTATATATCGTGAGCAGACAAAAAAAAAACAGCTCCTTCCAGCTGTTGGGACATGCTGCCATCATGACAGGAAACCAAGTGCCTCCACTTGAAGCAATTGCCGCATAGCACCAGCCCACAGCTCCGACAGTGGTAGCGGCCTTTGCTCTGTGTTTTGCAAAGACAATACTTGGAAAGAAGTAAAAGGAGCATCTTTTGACAATTCCTGTAGTCTATGTCATGTCTTTCACGTCGAACCATCATGTGAATTATGTGCAACAATGAGCCCCGACTGAGATTCCAACGAACCGAGACTGAGAACAGGACCTGCCGAAAACACAAAAAGAAACTGCAAGTCACCTCTGTTGGAGTCGTTGATCCAATGCTTTGAGCTGGTTTCAATACGAATACAAACGTGCCAAATCAACAGGTAGCAGTATCCACCTTTTACCTGTAAGAAACACTGCCAGCCTTGCAGCTATGACATCTCGGAGCCAAGTGATCTGGAACAAAGAACGGAGGACGTGTCGCCTCAGTCTTGGCTAATGCCAAGATATGCCTTGTCCGCGGTGTCCACGTCAACTTCTCGGCCAGTTGGATTTTCGTTGCTTGGATCGCGGCTGGAACCGTCCGTGTGTTGAAAGAGACATGTTCGCGCTGGAGAGTGTCGCGGTCCTCCGAGCGGTAAAGCTGGAGGCAAAGTGTAGGTATTTAGGGTAAAATGTCCCCGCAGGCGCACATGTTGTTGGCAGCTTGAAGTCTTCATGAGAGGAAGTGTGCCCAGAATTCATTAGAATCCCCTTTCCAATCAATAGTGATTTCATTTGTAGCAAGCAAATGCAGGTGCTACCTTCCAAACTGCCTTTTGGCATTTCACACCGCCGAGGGATTGCATCCTTTTCATTCCTTTTCAACAAATGCTTTACTCAGCCAATGTATATAGCTTGTACCCATCGCGGGCTTCAAGTCGATAGTAGCCATATGTAGCCATAACATGGGTCGCGCAATTGCCTTGTCTTCTTTTGCCGAGGACGACACTCCCTTTTGCAGCACTTTCGATGCTTCTACACTTACTCACCTTTTTGCTAGCTGTTCATGTTTCCCCCTGGCTGTGTAAATTCTGGTTCTTGACATCTGCCTGACACACAAGACTGCGCCTCCGCCGTTAGCTGCACAGTTGACTCCTGGGTATGGATTACTAGGATTCACCAGGAAGCTTAGGGCTTGACACAATCTTTTGGCACCTTCAAAGCCTATCAACAATCATGAGGTCTGCCATGGTCTGCCTGAAATCGGAAGCCATTGCTGACCACCAAGCAGGACATCCAGCGCTTTGCCGCCAAATCCTCCAGGCCATTTGCAAGTGTTCGAACTCCATCGATTTCTTCAAGTCCATTTGCATTCAAAGATATTCAAAGGGTTTTTGAATACCTGCAATTTTTACTACATGTTTTGAAACCCCTAGCTGAATGTCCTTCTTTGATGTGTCAACAGCTTTGAGCACATCAAACTGGTGCTGGTTCCTGACGAGTGCTCTCGATCAAGTGCTGACACAGAGTGGAAATACAAACGACATGCGTGTCTTTCCTATTCCTCTTCTTCCTCGATATAATCGTCCTCTTCCTCCTCTTCTTCCTCTTTCTCTTCTTCTTACTCTTCTTCCTATTCTTCCTCTGCTTCTTTGTTTTCTTCTTTGTTTTCTTGTTCTTGTCCAGCTTATTTACACATTAGGAACTTAGTGCAAAAATATGCCAAAATTGCTTTATTCCCTTTTCACAGGTCCGGAAAGGGAAAAAAACAACAACAATGCCCCCAGTGTAAGACCCATTGAGTTCCAGCAAACTAAAGAAATGATAAGACATGTACAGACTGCTGAAGAAGCAGCAAAGATAGGCGACCTGAAAGACAGATTGGCTTTCCCATTCACCAGAAGGGATGTAGCCCGAGCATCAAGCCTCCAGGTCAAAAAAGCATTGAGCACACCTCTTCTCACCACCTCAAGAAACCAAGACATCTGAAAACTCATCCAGTGAGCCACACCTTGAGCACGCTTCCAGAATTGGAGGCCACTCAAACTTGTCAACCTGCCAACAGAAACACTGAAGTGGAAGGCTGTCACGCACTGAAAAGAAGTTTTGGTGAGCCTGGTTGACATCAGTGTCTCCATGCTGCAGCAGCTGCAGAATGATGCTGTAGTGTGCCTGCCATCACTCCCCAATTTCCTCATCATAAGAATCATAAGTTTTTTTTTGGGTGATGAATTCGGTGTGTCCAGGCTGCGGCTGGCCACTGAATCTCCACGTGTCACCAAACCTTCGATACTGCGAAGTGGAGTGGGGTCCATCCGGTAGTTTCCTGGATGGGATTTCTGGTTGTAGCCAATTGGAAACAAATGCAACAGTGTAACAGGGGCAACTGTCGCACAGAAATTCCCAAGAACTGGTCCTCTTGCACGTTGGGCTGAGCCTTGTTGTCCAGCAAAACCTGCACAAGACCTCAGGCTGCAATGCAAAAAGCCTTCAGAAATGTAAGCCGTGGCTGGTCTTGGTACTCAATGCGAGCTGATTGCTTTTCTATGTTTTTCTTGCCTGAGCTTCAAACCAAGGTCTCCGCTTTGTGAGGCAAGATGCAAACAGGTCTGTCCTCGTAAGTCTCTCGCCTGGACGGGTCTGATCTCAACGACCATGAAAGAACTCCAATGGAAAATAGCGCTGCGGGGCCCACGTGGATTGGTTTTCATTGGGGAGAGAGAGAGAGAGAGATGTTTGTCCGTAATTCAGGTATACCTCAGAATTACATAAAACATCATAGAACGTTGCCTTCGCAATGCATCGGCTGCGGACATGAACATCAGATTACCTGTCTGCGCCCTTGCCAATAACCAACCATATAGACTGGACACGTGATTTTCTAAGCCATTGACAAAGCCTTTTTTTGTGTGTCTGGGACCCGCAGCTTCAGCAGCAAATCTTTAGCCCTTGCCATCACCATGACCGCATCTGCTGCATAGGAAGTTCCTCCATTAAGGGTACGGCGCTGCTCAGCGGCCGGCGGGCTGCGATAAAGAGTGCACGTGAGTCACTTTGGTTTGCCCAATCAATGGCAAACTGCTCATGATTTGGCTGAGTAATGGGGATGTACACGTATTCGAAAAGCGCTTTCAATGCATAGAAAACATCCTCCCTTCGAATCAGTGTAGCTCTTCCTGACAATCCTGCAGAATCTGCCGCAGCTACTTCTTCAATTTGGACAATATTGGAAGAAACAAAAGTCTCCAAAAGAAGGAAGTCCCCCACCAAAGGTTCAATCCTTCTCAAGAACACCAGCGGTTGTTCAAGGTGATAGAGCAATCCAAAGCAAAATACAACTTGCCACCGGCCAACGGGGACTTTCTTCTCTAGGTCCATTGACAAATAGTCTACCCTGCTCTTGTCAAATAAAATGTTGAGCGCGAGCTTTCTGCGAAGCTGTAGGATGTTCGACTCTCGAGGTTCCACAATGGTCACATTGCATCCTCGGTCCGTGAAGTAATGCGTCAAATCGCCTTGACGCCCAGCCAACTCCAAGACGCTTTTATTCCAAAGAGGTAAAGCCAAAGTCGTCAAGTGCTCAAGTCTTCTAGCTGTCAGGCGTTGATATGTTTGCTCAATGCCTAACATTGTATACAGAGTCGAAACTTGCATCTCGGCATGATTCTCATAGTGTTTCAGCTCTTTGTCACAACAAACCTTTTTGCGCCAGTAGATCCCGTCAAAGCAATCCAAGCTTGGGTTGTCCCCACAGCATTTTTCTTCCGAAGAGCAAACTTTCCCATCATAGCAATGCCAGCAGTTGGAGAATATTCCTTGTGTGCCAGACATCCATCCACGCACTTTCAAAGAAGCATTTGGTCCTCTACCTTGCAAATAGACTGAACCTCTGGGAAAATGTATCTCACCTTCGAAGAAATCTTGGTGCCTGAATGACATCAAAAGCCTGCTCTCCTGATCTTGGGCATGTGAGAATTGCAGGCTGCAGCTCCAGAATCCCACCATTCCTGAGATGGCACGAATCCCATGACCAGACATCGCCCTTGGTCAAGTGCCAGAGTCTAAATCCTACAACAAACAGCTTTGACTTCAGCATCCATGGCCTGATCGAGCAGGAAACACATTGGTTGAATGATGTGCTTTGCGATTTGCTAAGTAAAAAATAGTCAAAAGATGCTTGAAACGGTGAGGCTTTGGAAAGCTGTTGAAGATGCAGATCCCAAATGGGCCAGGAGTCCGGCAACAGTAATTGCCATAGCTCACACAGCTGATTTTTGTTGCTGCTTTCAAATCCTTCTGAGATATGTTCGCAACGTGAGATCTCAGAGCTGCATAAGCTGCCACAAATGAAGATCGAAACATGATGATTAAAGGAACACAGCACCCTAAGCAACTTAACGTAACTTAACCAAGCGGAGTGAAAATGCTTCACCATGCTTCACCTCAAGATGACAAAATGACAAAATATGCCCAGGCAGCCCACAGGCCTCCAAGTCAAACGTTCCTTTTGGGCACGCCTTAGAACTGGGGGACTGGACAGGTAACCGAGGTAACCAAAAAGCACTCGGCAGAGTGTAGAGTAGCATCCTTTCCACTGAGCTGGCAGCCATCAAAAGGAACAAGAGCAAGTCTGCAGCGGAGCTTGTGGCAGAACGAACACCTAGCAGAGATCGCCGTGTGCGCTACATCTCATCGTATGGCCATATGGCTCGCAATCTCTTTGCACCTCTGCACATGACGTGAAGCAGACTGTCCTTGCAGATGCATTGACAAGATTTAACCAGGCATGGCCTTCTCTCCTGTCCAATTGTTTATAGCATTCGGTCCTGATCGCTGCTTCTCATTTTTCCGAGCAACCCAAGCCTCCAAACATGGCTCACTGTGATCAGCGAGTCACCAGCAAAATGACTTTTTGATTTCCCAAGTCGTAATACCGGCAGAAACGAAAAGCAACTTGACAAGCTGACAGTTTCATGGGGACACCAATACCCAGCAACAATTTTCCCATTGCATTTTGCACTTAAGCCACTGACTAACATCTTTGACAATGCAAATATGTTTGCGGTGAGCCAATCGTGATGTCTGATTCCTTCCTTGCCATTCTGGTTTAAGAAGCTGCAATTAAGCTTAACGTGGGAGTTCATGATGCAACAAAAGTATCTAGCGAGAGAACAAACACAAAGCAATTCTCCACACTTCAGCCACAAGGCCTGTCTTGTGGCAAGTTGTTCACAAACATTCTCAGCAAATCCTGCAACATCCCCAGCAAGCTTCCAGAATGCAATCGCAGGCTTGAGGCAGCACTTGTAGAAAAGTGTGAGGAATTGCAAGCGAGCTTAAGTGCCTCATTGCAAACAAACTCCGGATCAAGTAGAAGATGGTGATTTGCGTCGTCTTCGACCACATAGGGCATTACTTCCTGCAGTGCTGATATTGCAGAAATCGGTGTTCGCAACGCAGCAGAAATTCTAAATTGCTGGACTGCTGAACGGAGGTACATAGAGGTGCTTTAAGGCTTTAAGGCTTGGCAGAAACTGAGCAAAACAGAGCGCAGATGAGCGGTGAAAACAGCGACAATTTGTCCTTGACCCAGGGCTTTGACAACAAGTAAGGAAGTCGGTACTTTGGCCTCGGCAAAGTAAAAGACTGCCGAGGTCGTTTGGTCTCCGGATAGTCACAGCCATGCCCTTTCCACTCTCGACTCCATCTTCGTCCCTCTCCTGTCGCCTGAACACTGGCTAATCGCTCAGAAGGTGGCCCTTTTTCGAGCAGCTTGCCGAGCGCTTCGACGAACACCTCATCACCTACAGTCGAACCCTTCGAGCCTTGACAACTGATTGATGTGAAAGTACATGTACATATTTGTCGCAACAAATACCTTGATATATCTACATGTCCATATGTGCATATATAGATATAGATATGGATATAGATATAGATCTATAGGTATAGATATAGATCTATATCTATAGATATGTAGATATAGATATATATATTTATAGATGTATATATATAGATCAATATCTATAGATCCATATGCCAGTATAGATATAGATATAGATCCATATGCCAATCAAGTTCACAAGCGAAATCGTCTGGGCCTTCAAGGCCATCTTCGGAGGTCGGCTTGCAGAAATTAATCCTTTGGTGGAACTGGAGTTCCTCCTGAGCGAGAAACGTTCCAAGATAGGAACATCTTTGAAATGAAGCAGGGAATGGATGTAAATGGTAGGTATTTCATTCTGAATGACTGGCAAATGTTGATGCAACATGATACGATATGGTCGAAGAGCCCTCTCATGTTCGTGATGTTCATTATGTATCATGATGACGTGTCCATTCTATTCATTCTGAGTCATTCTGTTCACTCTCGAGTTCAGAATGTTCCACTGACGAATTGTGGCCTTGGAAAAATAGGAGTCTTGGCACTTCTCCGTGATCCGCTGCATCTTCGGCCTCCAAGAGAAGCAAAGAAATCTGTCGTGAAACGTATAAGACACAATTATTTTGACAGATTTGACTTGACAGTGATCTGTTATGATCTGTTTGTGTACTTCAATGTAGAATTTCAAGATAGAACTATGTTGATCAACCTATGCTTGCATCATTTGCATGTCGATTTATGTTTGCAACATTTACATGTCAATTCGTTCTCAGGACAGCAGAACAAACTCAATGAAGGCAATCCCTTTGCAAGTAGGGCGATCTTGATGGGTTTGTGTGACAATGAGGTATCCAGACAATTTGTAGTGGATCATCATTTTCCCATATTTTCCCAATTGCCAGAAATCGGGAGGTGAATCCCGCATTTTTTTACCTAACCCTGGGATGGAAAGGTCCAGGCATTCCGGCCTGGATGCAGTCCTCAACTGTGGTGGTCCAGCAGGATCTGGTGGACCTGAAACCATCGCTTCTAAGATGGCGAAACCGGGAATTTTCTGGGACTTTGTATGCTGAGATACACAGGTGTATAAGAGGGGTGTGTGTGTGTGCGTGTGTATGTATGTGTGTATGTATATATAATATATATATATACCAAACATAACTGAATATAGAATAGATGAGTATGTCTGTCCGTATGTGTGTAAATGTTTATATATATACTGGAAAATAATATGTAGCAAAAAATCGACAATGCATGACCCCATGTCACTTACGTTCCCGGGAGACGGGAGAGAGAGAGAGAGAGAGCTTCTCTTCCATACATGAAAGAGTAAAAGATCGTAAGAGTATCTATTTGCCTCACTATGACTCAGAATCCTGGCCTTGGGGAGCAGGTGCACCTGAACTGCCGGAGCCTGCATGAGTTCCTAGTTTAAAGAAATGTTCAATTCAAGAAAAGTGTCTATCTTTCACACCAGCGGTCTCTCAAACAGACTAGACGTTAGCCCAAAAAAAAATAATTCCGACACTGCAGACCTCTTCTGGCTGGACCTTCAATGTTCTTCGCTATCTCCTGCGCATGGCTTGTGGCTCTTGACAGTGGGACCCGGTTGGACTGGGCCTCAAATGCCATGGCAGGTCCCATTATTAGAGCCTCAATCGGATCATCTTCGTCGTCATCCACTTTGAAGATCTCCAGGAGCTCGTGAGTGTCCCTGGGTGTGCAACACATCGAACTTTTCGCATTGAACAAGTTGAACAAGTGCACAAAATCTACAGCGAATCTAGGAATTGCAACTTGCCAGGAAGTTCGCGAGGTGAATTCGCAACTCAGCAGGCAGGTTTTGGAAAGACTGATGGGATTCTCACGCTCAAGACGGTTTGAACCTAAATGTTCCTCTTCAAGAATCATACGGGTCAATATTTCATACTCCAACTTCTATGCCAGAGGAATATGAACAAGGCTGATCCCCCCACTACTTTGTGCACTTTGACCCTCACTGTCACTACTAAGTTACTGCCAGCACTCACAACAACCACAAGAAGTACAAGCACAACGGCAACCATAGTTTCTAGTTTGAGCGCACCATCCGCAAATGGTTCTGTAGCCGCATGCACATCTCCCATTGGCTTCACTGTCTCCTGGTCACACTTCCATTGGAAATGCAAATGTCCTGTCTGACCTCTTTGAACCTGTCCTGAGGCTTCGGAGAACATCTAGTTGTCAAAGTAGCTCTATGAAATCTTGAACAAATATCCCCGCTTGATGAAATCGTCAGAGCAGGGTGCTATTTATCTATTGATTGATATCTGGAGCATCAAAAATGTCATCCTTTCCTGTTTCCTAGGGCAAAATAAATATCTATGTTCTTTTAGGTTTTTCTAGGTTCCTTGCTTCCAAACATATGCAGAATCGCATCTTGCCGAAATCTTGTCTAGTGTTCACTGCACTGAAGTGGAACAATGGTGCTTCCATTTATCCAGAAAAGTACTATTGCTGCGCTGTGTGTGTGTGTGTTCCACTTCACCCGGTCGAGACCATTCTTGTAACCTTGTTTACTCATGTCTACTCAGTGTTTCCACTTCATTGCATAACGAATCCAACGATGCAAAATGATTGGAAAGAATCTTGCTTCTTGATGCAAGCTGTTTTGGAAGTATTCTGAAAGGCAAGTCACTTGGTCTCCTTCATGTCAGAGAATCCTTGGTGTATGCGGTACCAAAGCCATTCGTCCTCGCAAATCTCAAATACACGGCTGCAAGAGCATCTCCCTTCAAATATTTGCGAATGGTAACCCAAAGGTAGCAGTCTTGTTGTTGTTGCTGAGACTTTGGACACCCCGTCCTCCGCCTTTCTGAGGAGTTTTGATATGGCTAGGTTTCCTCTTGAAACATGCCTCATTTGTCGTGGGCAATCTTGCACATGTCATGCAAACGTGCAGCATCGTGCAACATCGTGCAACTTCGTGCAACATCGTGCAACATCGTGCAACTTCGTGCAACATCGTGCAACATCGTGCAACATCGTGCAACATCGTGCAACAGAAGCACATCAAGATATGATTGCCTGGCCTTGCAGTTCGACCGTCGATGTTTCGCAAGAAGACATCCGAGCCGGCCTGCAAAGAGCAGAGGAAAAATCGGTTGAAAATGGAGATCTTATATATTCTTTTATGATAGTTTTCAATGAAAGAAGACTCAGCTGACCAAGCTGGCACAAGCCCAGGAAAAGCTAAGGATTGCTCCTCGATTAAAACTTGCACCTGCAGTGACGTTCAGAAATCATGGGGAGCGCTACCACTTGCAGAGTTTGGACTGTCTTTCTCTGCCGAAACTCTGAGGAACAGGCAACATTGACGTGGCAGGCATGTCCAGCAAGATGCAAGGGTGTCCACAAGTGGGACCCACCCCTGAACAACAGCATCAACTAGGGCCCGTGTGACTCACATCAAATGCAATGAGACGATGAGCAGAGTAATGCAATGGATGTGCACAGGTTCTGCAGTTCAGCCCAGCCTCAAATTAAGGTCGAAGGTTCTGGGACATGTTCGCACCCTGCTGATGTACGCCTGCTTCTTCTCCGGCCTGGCTGATCCCCATGGATGACACATTGCGATGACACGATGACGCACTGCGTACTGATTGCCAAAACACGATGGCTCCACTCATGGCCACAACTTCCTCTCTGACAGGCGGCGTCTGCGCTGTCCAGGTGACTGCGGCAAGTTTGCAGAGTCAGAAGTCACGCAGATATACAGAGTTTGCAGAGTCTAATCTCATGAACTTTCATGAACTTTCAGCGTTTAGCGTTTACAAGGCACCTCAGCACAAAGGCAATCCCTCGGAGTTGGCCTGTGGGATGATCACGGGCCAATGCTTAAGACATCTTAAGACATCTTAATGACTCTTCAGACTCGGAAGACCAAAAAGTTGAAAGACCAAAAAGCACTTCAAGATCACTTTGCTGACAAAAGAAAGACAGGAACAGATCACCTCACAAATTGTCAATAGTCAACGTTCCTCTTCACAAGATTCCTTTTTTGATTGTTCGCAGTTCTTGCAGATGCCAGTACTGTTCGGGACAACGTCAATTGTGATTTTGTTTGGTTGTATAATTCGCAAAGAGTGGCCCCTGTTCTCAGACCAGTCCAAATTGGACTCAAATCAGCTTGACAGTCTTGAGTCTTGACAGTTGCCTCTTCTTGCAGCCAAATGCAAGGGAGCCCACTTGTCGCTGTTCATCCTAAGTGTCTCTGCATAAACAGAATTGCTGATGCCAAGTGTGCATGCGTATTATGCAGTGTTCTCATGCTGGGCTGCGAGCATGTTGCAGTCAGCTTTGTTCTGCAAAAGAATCTTTCCAATTATTCCAGCACGCTTGCCACCCTGCACAGTCAGCTTTCTTCAAGTGTTTTGGGGAAAAGGTTCACTGCTGTTCCAAGTGCTTCCTAATTTCAGGCCTTGTCAAAGACTGACATCAGAACATGCAGTGGACAGTTGCCTTAGCAGGTCTGGTATTGTGGGACCATGAAACAGACACTTTGAAACCAGGACGGTCGGAAATGTGAACTGCAAAGTACTGAAAACAGGCAAGTAATTATCTGCGTTGCACCTGAGAAGTGGCTAGAGATGTTTGAACAGCACAGTGTGCTGGCCTACAAAGTTAGGATTCCATCCCTCAATTTTTCCCAATTTTTCGTTCTAACGCACAGTGACAGTCACAGCGTCCTACTTCGACACCGGCTTGTATAGGCAAGGGTCCATCGGCATCAGTTTGATTCACAAAAGCCTTCCCGCGGATGAGCAGGTTCACCTGAACTGACACAACGGCCGCACGTTTCCAAAGCACAGAGTTTGCAAGCTGCAGGTGCTCATGAGAGACCAGTCAGACTACTACAAATGGCTGACGCTGCTAAGACCGTCACCATTTGTGGATCGAAGTTAACCGTTGCCACATGCAATGGAGATCCAAAAAGACCGCCACCACGATTGACATCAACTCCAGACTGCCAAAGCGCACAAATCAGGCGAAGAGATCAAAAAGATCAAAAAGATCAAAAAGAAACAAGCAGGGCTGGAAAGTACACGAAGTTCAGGAAAGGTTTATGGATGTTTATGGCATTGCGGTGCTGAAGCTGCTTGAGTCTGGCAAAAAGATCTGTCCCCCACAGCTCGCCACGTCAATTTGCTGATGCTGACGCAGCTGAGTACCCCCACCCTGACCAAAGCACTGGCAATGTCTGGGTGCTCCTGTGCGGTAGCGGGACAGGGCCGTGTTGCGCGTATATCATACGTAGTATTACGTAGTATAGAACAGTATATATATATATAGTATACAGATGTATAATGATGTATACAGTACTGTATAACGTGTACCAGATTCCATTCGTATCTCATCTACTTGCGCCCCAAGCGCACCTCCCGGACTGCCACCAACAGCGGTGAATAGCCTTCACAGTCCAATGTATCACACCTTTGCCTCGGTTAAACAGTTAAACTCGGTTGAACTCGGTTGAACTCGGTTGAACTCGGTTGAAGAGCTGGATGTCCTTTGAACATCTTTGAAGTTCATGTGGACTCCACCGCACCGCTGGGAGCAAGTTCTGAGTGCCGTGCCCAGTTTCCGATAAAGCAAGAGCCACACCCACATGCCCTTCCAGGCATGCCACGTGAAGCCTGGTACCCAGTTGTTACGAGGACAAAAGATGACAATAGAACCGATTGATTGGGTGCATCGGATTCCAGCTGATTCCTTGGTTTCACACCTGGTTCGACGCTTGGAATCGATGGCATTTGCATCAAAAGCCTTTTGGGAAAATTCGGAGAGAACCTGTAGCACAAGGCACACGGCAGCACGGTTCGCTCGCACTTCTGCTTTACAATCTATATAATTTCTAATCACTTTCATAGACTATAGATGCTATAGGAAATGTGCATAAATGTGCACTGATTGGCAATCTGATGCAATTTGGCAATGATAGAGAGTGTACCGAGTGTACCGAGTGTACCAATTGTACCGAGTGTACCTGGTCCCAATGATTCAATGGCCTCAATGCAAGTGACTCGACCATCCTTCTTGTCGCGGCAAAGGTCTCGGAGCTTGGTGATGATGCGCTGGCAGGTACACGGTGCTGTCAGCTGTACGCCAGTTTGTGTTGTGCATTTTGCACCGTGGCACGCCAGTTGCAAAACGAGTGGCATCTCAGTGCATCCTTAAAACACCAGTGGCATCCAGTTGCAACGATGCCTGCCATTCCGAGCCCTTGATGACCCGCGGCAGAGGTGGAGTTGTGTATCTGGTCACCAGAAGGGAATATCTGGCAGAAGTATTCTCATGTGACTCGTGTGACTTGTTGCCTAAACCACTCCAGGGCCAACTCCTGCAAGTTCTCCATGCTCCTTCGGAACATCTACTTGGGTGACACATTCTGCGCAAAACTTGAAAACAATCCTGGACACCCTGGACAGTGTGAAAACTCAGGGCCCTGCGCCATGCTGCCAGGAAGGGTGGTGAAGCTGTTGTGGTGCAAATACAGCGTTTGTAGCTCTTTGCACCTGGCGCCAAAGCAGCACACTGCCAAGGCTGCACAACAATACTCTGGGCTGACAGGGATGACAGTGCTGCGCTGCAACGGGTCAAGAGATGTCAATAGATGATGGTATATGATGGTTAATCTTTCATTTTGTGCACGTGCACGAGAGTGGCACTGCCCCAGCTCCACTGGAATCTCTTCAATGAAGTTGTCACCTGACAACCACAACCCTCAGCCGAAACTTAAGACCAAAAGCAGCATTTTTGCAGATTTGATCCTTCGTCTTCATTCAGGCTGACAAGCGCATTGCTTCTTTAACTGCGTGTGTATGGCAAATCCCTGCTCACAGTGGATCTAGGTGTCCAGCCAACGTTCAGATTCTTCAACCCCTTCATAGAGGCCAGCGCCTGCAGTCAAGTGTGCTCTTTGAAAACACCAACAGCACTTCAACATCTTGACACTTCCTTAACCTATGACTCCACCTCCATGAATTATAAAGTAGCCAGTTCCTCTCTCATCCCGCCTTTGGTAGTCTTTTCAAGAGGTTCTGGCTCACAGACAGAGACTTGAGGTTTGGCAATGAGCATACCTCAGCTGGTTGTCATCGTGTCATATCTTGTCATAGCTTGTGTTCAAAACATCGGAGCTCACCTGCTCTGGCAGATCCCTGAGTCGATTTTGGTCCAGCAGGAGATCCTGGAAAGCAAACATAACTTTCATATCGGTCCATTCTCCACAGACACAAATATCCACGGGCAGGTCAGGGCAGGTCCTCCAAGGAGATCATTTGAGAAATTTCAGGCAGCAATTCCTGGGCAATGCGAGATCTTGGACCAACATATCATGCAGCTGATATGCCAACAACTGCCGAATATGCCAACACCGTCATGTCGAATCGTTAACATCTTGCAGATCTTCGTCATGCATGTCATGGCATCCTCCAGTGCGTTCTTTCGCAAGTCCAACACCTTGGCTTGGATCTGATCCCGATCGTTTCCATATGGAAGCTCTGACGCACAAAAAGACAATTGATTGAAAGAACTCAGATGAACTCAGCCATAAGCTGTGACATGCGCAAAAGCGCCTAGAACCTTCCAGCAAGTCGCATCCAAATGCGGTCAAAACGCACACACAATATATATATATATATAGGTATAGACTATAGATATATGTGCATATATTATTATATATATATAGAGAAAGAGAGAGATTGAAATCTGACAAAAACAACGGCCTCTTTGGGAATCGCTGTGATTTTGTGATCCTTCAGGTCAAGCACCTTCGCTCGAACTTCAATTTTCTGAGACTCGATTGCACTTTCTGTCGACACATCTGGAAATGAGTTGGTTGCGTCAGCGTGTGAACATCACACTGCTCTGAGCAGCCTGTTTTTTGCAAGCCTGCTCCCACCCTCGCCTTCAGGTTGTGCTGCGTAGCAACTGTCTCCAGTTGTGACAAACTTAACGTTCCAAGCCTTAGCCAGAAAAGCAAGTTGAGAGCAAGCCCCGTGCTGTGTGGTCTGGAGCTATATGCTGCTATTTGGCTTGGCCAATTTCATCTTTAACGTTCATCTTCCATGAAATGTCCAGAAGTTCAGGCTATACCATGACAGTTCCAGCCCAGTCTGTGTCCTGACAACTTTCAAGATTCTCGGACGTCTATTTTGCCCTCTCCCTGTTGACGTTTCCAGGCTTGCTGCTTATTCGTCTGCACGGACGCAAACATAGCCTGAAGGGCACCCGCAGAGGTGAGTTCTGGAGTAACGAGATGCTGCAGCGAACAGCATCGTTCAGTCTAGATGCATCATGTTGATTTATTCTTCATGTTCTCATGTCACACTGCTGCCAAATGCCACCAAATGCTGCCAATACTGCAAGCGGTTCAATGCGTGATCATTTTGCAAGCCCAGAACGACAAACCCGCAGAAGGGTCATATGGCACCACGACCAAAACCTGTCAGCTGCTCTGACAGCCTTGACCTCCTTCGCATCTGCTGCCATTGAGCCTCAAGTCATCTCATCTGCTCATCTCCAGTCATTGTGTCTTGAAGTTTCCCGCTTTCGTGCAATCTTGAACATGTGTCAAAAGGGAGACAGACTTCCATGTCCAGAGATGAAAGCGATCATATGTGTCAAGAAGCTTCCAGACTACCTGCATGTGCATGTGTGTGTGTGTGCAAATGGCTGAGCTTCAGACTGTCACTTCCACCCCCACGACTCTATCATGTTGCCGGAGAGGTTGCAATATATTGGGGTATTATTGTTGCGGTCAATAAATAGAATAGATGATCTGTGAATCAACAGTCCGTAAACATCATCAGGTCATAAAATAATGGTCCATAGTGTCATCGACGCGCTCTTGATTGACTGTGTTGGTCTTGGTTGTGATGTGTGAAGAGCTCATCATGTTGGGAGGTCCATCTGTGGGCATGTCTTTTGATCCTTCTGTGCAACTTTGAAGCCAGAGCCGGTGAGCAATCGAATTTCCAATGTTTGAGAAGCACATCAAGGACTCCCAGCGGAAAGTTGAGAGCATTTGGTCACCAACACTGCTCAAACTATTCACAGTATGGAAGCAGCCATATGATCAGTTCCATCCGATACCATGTACATGTTCTCTCCTTCTTGATTTTGTTCTCTCACTCCCTGGCTCTAGCTCCTCAAACGGGTGAAAACACAGCAGCCTCTGTCTGGCCTTACCAGCAAGACATCAGAGAATGTCAAGCAGGTTATTAGATGTTGGTCGTACAAGTTGTATCAGGTGTAGGGACACTGCAGGCAACAAACACAAAGTGTTGACCGAGGCAGTTGCGGCCAGGAGTGTGCGTCTTTGCGTCAGAATGTCCTGCAGCTTCCCAAAATGTTTGCCAGAAAATGGATTCTGCCATGCATAGTTCCACTCGGTTCCACTCGGTTCCACTCGGTTCCACTCGGTTCCACTCGGTTCCACCTGGCCAATCAATGCCAATGGCGCCGCCGTATCGCCAAAAATCCTTGACAAGTGCGACGCCCGTTGAACAACTTTCCAACTTGCACACAGGAGCAATGGTCAAACATGGTCAAACCCTGTCGCAGAGACAGCAACTGATGGAAGCTGGCGATGTTCCCCACTGCAACCTGCAGAAAGATCGAGCAAAGCTGACTGACAGCTTGCTTTCACATTCGCGCTACTCCCACCTCGACTGGATCTGGAGTCCAATGGCCAGGAGGTTCCCGGCCAGCACCACGGAGCTGGCACGAGGCAGAAAATCAAACATGATCAACCAGCAAGGAAAAACTGAGAACCTAGGGATTCACATCAAGAAAAGAACACGTTGAGATGGCAATGACAACAACGATTTCTGCATGTTCAAGGCAAAACTGCGCAAGGAGCCTCAAGGTTTGCCTGGATTGTGGGCATCAGCAGTGCTTTGCCACTTGTGTCCAGGGATGTGACACCTGCTGCATTTACTGTGCAAATTCTTGGAATCCAATCTTGAAATCAGACAAGCACCTGCAAAATCCATTAAAATACTTGCAAATTCCCTTCATGGCTGCTTTTCTTTTGACCCTCTTCTTACCAGACTTCAGACGGGCGTTGCCCCCCTTCAGGGGGAAGCTCAGTGTCTTGGCCACAAGAAGTGGTCCACGGTCACAAAAAATGAGGATCGAAAGGTGCCCCGGCCCCCTTGGCCCCCTTGGCCCCCTTGGCCAGCATCCAATGCCACCTCTCTTGTCATGATATTTTCCCAACCAGGTATACAGCTTTTTGCAGCAAACGCAAGCTGTCCGTGATGATGTTGACTCAAGACTTCCAAACTGCCTTTCTATGGTGACATTGGAGCTGGTCCAGGTTTGACGCCATCAGCGGGAGATATTCGAATGATTGGAGTCGTAAATTGTTCTGACTTTCGAAGGCATCGGCAGCAACAAAAATAGCCAACCCCATGAAGCACCGCGGCTGCACAGAGCACGCAAGCCGACCACAAAAAACAAAAGAAATTGAAAATTCTTTGACAACAGCCTTGACCAGACCCTACCAAATCTCCACTTTTCCAAGCATTTCGTGCTGCTTTTACAGCACGTAGTTGCGCTTGAAGACGATGGATTTCAGCTTGTGCCGATCGCAGTTTCGCATCTGTCCGCTGAAGCTTCTGCGCCAAGGCCGCCGGATCGGCGGACGGGGCGGAGGACTCGCGACCTTCTCGGACGGGAGGCGGAGGGATGCGGCGACAGGCTTCCAATAAATCACCTTCTCTCAGCTCCAACGAAGGGTTTGATGCAGAAACCACAGCCTCGCGAGCGTCTAAAGATTGCTTGGCAAAATCAAAGAGCCGTTCACAAAGTCCACCGTTCATCATTTCACGGGCTTGAGGAAGGGTGTTGCTTTCTATTACAGCAGCCACACGGCTGAAATTGTTGGCAAGTAGTGGTTGTGCCAACTTGAAACCAGAATTCGTTACAATAGAGTTCAGTATCTCCGCCAGTTCAAAGGGAGTATAATCACTAAAATCAAAGGTGTAGCCGATACGTCGATATAGCCCCGAGTTCGCCTGCATGAAGGTATCCATATCGTCAGCATAGCCGGCAAAAACCATGATAGGCGCTTTGCCAGGTGGGTCATTCATAGCAGCCATGAGCTGCTCGATGGCTTCTCGGCCAAAGTCACTTTTTCCACTATCCTGACTCAGTCTGTATGCCTCATCTATAAACAGAACTCCCTGTTTTGCTTGGTCGATGACCTTTTGCGTTTTGGGTCCTGTTTGTCCAACGTATTCCGCGACCAACTTGTCGCGCTGCACCTCGACCAATAGATCCGATTTGATGATGCCAATTCGATGCAGCAACTGGGCAATGATTCTTGCGAGGGAAGTCTTGCCCGTGCCTGGATTGCCTTGAAAAATCATGTGGTACTTTCCAACTACCTTGACGTGGTGACCTGTGTCTCTTCGCTTCTGGTCCATGACAATTGAATGATGAAACTGCCGAATCTGCTGCTTCAGAAGCTCCAAACCAATCACTTGATCGAGCTGGTATTCTAGCCACTCACCTGTGCCTCCAGCAAAAACCTCAAGTTCTGCCCAGCTCACAGTGGAGGTATTGTTCAGGTCTATCTCAGAGAATTTTTCCAGCAGAACCGGAAAGACCTGTTGGATCCTCGTCTTGTGCTTGACAAGATCTGCCACCCTGATCTGCCCAGCTGGACCTGCCAGGGGGTGACGCGCACAAAACATCAGATTCTTTGCATCCATACATGGAATATCTAAGAAAATTCTAAGAATATCTAAGACATCTAGGCAAAGTAGACTGAAGTAGAGGATATGAAACACCTTAACCATGATTTACGGTCAACAGGCCTGCAACTTCATCAAACATCTTGCGTAGTTGCACCATGTCAACCTCACGTGTGCATTCTTCTGCTGTGGACTTCCCCACGCAAAAGGCCAGGAAAGCAGTACGAGTTACCCTGCCGTCCCTGGCCACAGATTCGTAGTCCCGGATAAAGTGGGACATTCTTGTTCCAGAAGTTTGGATTGCTTCAAGACTTCAGGGACGGTTACAAAGCCCTTCTTTCCAATGTCCACCTTTTCCCAGATCCGAAGAGCTTCGGCTCTCGTCTTCTTCCCATCAGGCAGTTTCGGATGGACCTTCTTTGGGCCTCTTCGCATCAGGGCACAACCACTGCATTGCCTTCGGAGGCAGCTTGATCCTTTGGCTGCCAGGCCAGGCAACCCCACAGACTGTCACAATCGAAACTGTTGATGCGCACAAGACGAAGAGTACGAAGAGTCCGGCAGGCCATAGTCTTTCATGCCAGCACCGTCCCGACTCAGTCAACCACTAGTGTCGCTCTTCACTCACTGCCCCCGCCTCCCCGTTCTTGGAGCATCTTATCCTTGTCAACCTGAGAAACACTCTAGAGAGTCTAGATGTTGAAGGCACTCAAATGTTGAACGGGTCTTTTCAAACTTTACAGCTGATATTCCGCAAGCCTCTGCAACATTGAGAAGAACGTCTGCTGCTGCCCAGTTCAACACCTTGGCTTAGGATTCTAAATTCTGGATCGAAGGTTCAGTTCCTGCAGATTACACGAAACAAAAACCTCAAAGGCCTCAGGTGACGGCAGAAAATGCAGCACCGGTGTCCAGAACTCCTTTCACACCTTGGACTTTGCACTCAATAGATTTGAAATGATTTGAATATGTGATGTGAAAAACCACTGCAACTCGACCCTCTGAGCAAGTCCACAAGCATCATTCCCTGGAACGCAAACGTTCACTCCAAGGAGACGAGCCGGAAGCGGAGCTGACGGGCGAAAACTGTAAAGATCTGTAAAGGGTCAATAGCAAACATTTAACAAAATTGACAAAAGAAAAACATGTTTTGCCAATGCTGGTATAAGCTCGTAGAACCATGCCAGCCATGCCTGTAGTCAAGCAAATCATGTTTTCCATCACGGCGATTTTTTCTCCGTCGTCCGCCTTGCCATGGTTGGTGCAAAAAAGGTCAAGGACGATGTGAATTGCCCTGCAAGGGCATTAAACGCCTCGTATAGACGAACATCTGTTCCCAAGTCAACCTGATTGTTCTGCAAGGATGAAACCATCGACTGTCAGTTTTCACATTGGCACATGCTGGCATGACATGACTGAGATGTATTGTTTGGGTTTAGTTAAGGTCTTTACACTGCGAAACCGAGCCTATCGCAGCAAATCTTTCAAAGAACTCCATGCCTTGTGTTTGGGAAGGCAACTCGATGCGTCCACATTCAAACATTGAAGGTCCAGGTTCTGGGCCAAGCATTCCGTCAATCGTAGCCCCATTACCCATCCTAGCAGTGTTGCAATAATGAACTCCTTCATAGATTTCAAGAAGAAAAACCATGCGCCAATGGAAAATGTTCGGCCTGCTTTGGAAGAAATCCATCACAAATGGCCTCAAACATCAGGTACGCAGTCAGGCTGGAATTTTGATTGCGCAAAACGAGACAAAATGATGCCAGACCAAACACTTTGCCTCAAAGGACCTATTTGGATTCGGGAAAACTCCACGTTCTCAAGCACCACCTGTGCAGTGTTCAAAACCCTGCGTTGTCCATTGAATTTTTTGGTTAATAAGGATTCACCCAATGGATCGCGATGTTCCCCAAAATATTGGTTTGCTTAATGCTGCGAAATTCCCGCGGTACCTGCACTTGAGCCAAGTGTTTGGCAAAAGTCTCACGCAGGAACAGCGGAGGAAAGGTGCATAAAGTTTCGCATGACCCCTTGGACTAAGTATCTTGCTTAAGTCCACATGAACTAGCCCTGCATGAAAAGTCTATCATGCGAAGCTTTCTATTTCAACAGATTCAAGGTGAGCGGGAGTCTCTCCCATGGAATTGATCCAAAGTTCCAATGGTCACAATGTAAGTGGCCCACGAGTCTGACCATGAACCGTGCAAGTTCAAGCATGATATCAAATTAGCGACTGCTGATCAAAGTTGAACGTGGCCCTTTCTAGGAAACAAAATGCTCAAAGCATTGACCTTTAAAGGTGGCATCAAAAGTTCCTTCGGGATTTCGCCTGCTTCGTAAGAAAGTCTGTCCATCATGGCAATTGGAACGAATAAGTGTCCCAAACGAGCCAAAGTAGCTAGATTCTAGGCCACAAGCATGTTCAATTAGCTGGCCAGAACGTTGCAGTTCATTGAAGGCTGACACACTGCTGCAGACAGAATTGAGCGGTCGATGGTGACATTGACCTTCACAAAGTGGTCCATGCAAAATCGATTCCAAAAGTTGCTGCCGCTATGCACCATAGCGCGCGTTCAAGCTTAAAATGGCATTTTGATGCCAATGGGCGTAATACGCTCATGTCCAGGAACGGCCCACTGACCAGTCTGAACAGTCACAATCGAAAATGAAAAAGTGGACAACAAATCGATGAACGAGGGCCAATTCCAAATTGGACATTGTCATGCGCCCATGTCAAGTCTGCAGCATAAAGTCGATTTGCAAAAAGCCTGAAAGCACTCGACCCTGGGAGTGCTAGCCAGAAACTTGTCTAGCAAAGCCATTGATCCTCAAAGTCTGGAGAATGGAGCATGACAAAACTGTTCAAGTGACACCCCCGCCAAAAGTTGATCTATCATGTCCAGGCGTCTGGCAACAGGCTCCAGTCTGTATCAACAAACCTGTTACCCCTGCAAAAAGCCTTGAAGACAGACAGATATATACACAGACAGACAGATAGACAGACAGGTAGCTAGACAGACAAACCGATAGACAGACAAACCGACAGACCGACAGACCGACAGACCGACAGACCGACAGACCGACAGACCGACAGACAGACAGACAGAGACAGACAGAGACAGAGACAGAGACAGAGACAGAGACAGAGACAGAGACAGAGACAGAGACAGAGACAGAGACAAGAGACAAGAGACAAGAGACAAGAGACAAGAGACAGAGACAAGAGACAAGAGACAAGAGACAAGAGACAAGAGACAAGAGACAGAGACAAGAGACAAGA
>Ga0126342_10004852_pt1 | contig 23179 bp, 26 predicted proteins | sample Cyp1metagenome_FD_92528 | JGI IMG/M metagenome (GOLD analysis project Ga0126342, IMG submission 92528) | Coral microbial communities from Lord Howe Island, Old Settlement Bay, Australia - Cyphastrea 1 metagenome | ecosystem: Host-associated > Invertebrates > Cnidaria > Coral ...
GGAAGTGAGGCACCTTTTTCTTTGGGCAAAAGAGCGCTCTGGGATGCGCATGGAATGTCTGCAAGACTGAATGCTGCAAAGGTGGAATGCTATGTCACTGCTGTTTCACATGCAGTTTCACATGTTATATCATGTTATATCTTTATTGGCTTCCTGTCTCCAAAAGCACTATTCAGACCTACCCACGCAAGACTTCACGGACTGATGGAATGTTGAAAGCGTTTGGGTGACCTAGTCCCATCACAACGACCCTCCATAAGTTGACCCAGTGACGCTGACTCAACTTGTTGCTGAATCATTTGCTTCCGCCGATCCAGAAACCGCTTGTAGTCGAGAGCCGAGGAAATCACAGTTGTCAAACTGCCTTGGGGAAATCGCATGAGAACTGCTGTGCCTGTTGATTGCATCTGTGTGTGCATAATTTTCATTAATTTTCTATTCAAAGACGATACAGTATGTGACTTGAATCGCCTTGATATATCGGACCTACATGGCATGTGTTGCCCGTGCTGGTGCGATCAAGTGGCCATTGCCCTTCTGAGCTGCAGAAGGGGTACTTCCACCATCACTCTGACCATCGAGACGGGTCACTGAACTCGTGGCATCTTTGCCCTGCGCCACCTGTGCCTGTGCACGCCGTTGCGACGAAGGTGTCCTAGGTCGATTCGGTGAAGTTCGGCCTGCTGAGGAAACTCGGAAGTGCATGCCGCCTGCGCCGCCTCCATCGCTGTTGGTGGCCACCAGAACGGGTGTCTGTGACCGTGCACTGCCCGGTGGCGATGAGGTCCGCAGTGCCGTGCCGAAGCGGGCACTGCCGGAGGCGCTGCCTGGCCGCGAGGGCCGATCGCTACCGTGTCTCCGATGCGGACCGTCTCCACCTCCGCCCACAGCACTGCTGGGACGACGTCCAGATCCGGCGCTGCCAGATCTTTTGCTTCTGGGGCGGTCACTGGCACCACGAAGTGTGGCTGTGGCACCTTTGGGATCTTGCCACATCCGTGGCGCTTGATGGACGAAAAGCATCGCTGTGGATTCTGTGGATTGTCTCTCTTCGCGCCGGGCGGGAAATGATTCTCGACCGCCCTGGTAAGGCACCTACGCCCACTAGCCACTTGAGTGAGAAGGCTGCAGCATGCAAAGCCAATGCTACACAACAAGAAATGGTTTTCAAAAAATGAGTGCAGCATGTCATCTAAGATCAGCCCAGGACAAACAAACCAACATAAACCAACATGGCAAAGAAAGGAACACAAACAACTGAAACAGCACAACTTTTAACTTTAAGGCTATGGCAGGCTATGGCAGGCTATGCCCTATTGATGCTATTGAGGCCCATTTTCAAATATTGTCAATGGTGATAGATTCGATTGCAAGTCACCCAAGTCGTCATACCGTGGGCATCTCCCACCCTGATGCAAGGCTAAGGACAAGTTCCCGTACCTTCTCCACTGGCGCTACCTGTGGGGAGCTCTGCCGAAATGCCGAAACTCAAAGAGACTTCTGAAATCTTCTGAACTTTCAACCAGATTGATCTCTTTGAGTTCTCAATCTGGCTGCACAAAGGCTGGACTGGACTTGCACTTTACATATCATAGGATTTCACATGCATCCGTCAGATAGTCCAGCAGGTCCAGCAGCCAGCATGATCATCCAGCATGTTCTTGTCCAGAAGCCCTAGGTTGTCGCCTCGGGGAGGTCGGTCTCCTCCACTGGTGTGTTCAAACCTGCCATGACTTGCTCACTGGTCACATCCGGTCGTCTCTCCAGGGAGTGAATAAGAAGAAACCTCAATATCACCAATATCACCAGTATGACAATAAACATCATCATGTAACATCATGTCACAGTATTTTTCACACGTCAATTACATGAATCTTTACATGAATCTTTACAGTTACAGCACAAATCATGACAAATCATGGCGCGGGTGTACCGGGTGTACCTCGATCGCCGGGATCGTGCTCGGTGCCACGCTCCAACTTCACCGTGTCGGCACCTGAAAGGGATGCCAGGGGATGCCACAGGCCATGGGAACTCTGGGAACTGTCCCCTTAAAAGGGCACCAAAACCATCCAAAAACATGGAAATTATCATGGTTTTTTCGGCAGTTTTAGGGAAGTTTTAAGAATAGAAAAGGAAAATCCATGGAAAATCAAGACATAGAAAAAGACATGAAAAAGACATGAACTAACAGGCACAGTTCCCAAATTTATCTAAGGTCAAGTGTCATGAGTCAGGTCATGATTGAACAGCCGCCTTTAGGACTTGATAGCTCGGCTCCCGCTAAGACCTCGGTGACACTTTTTTTCCGACGAATCAACAGGAAAAAAAAACGGAAGTGGCTGAAATCCCAAGGTTGGCACATGATCCACAAAATCCACCACAGATGTTTGCCTTGAAGCAATTTGAAGCAGCTCAATTTGCAACGTTTCGTAGGACCGTCCCCGTCCCACGAAAGCCACGTGCCGCCTGCAGCGCAGGTTTCGGCCGCCGCCCAAAACTCGTCGTCGCCAAGCCTCCACTTGGCTTTCCACCTGCGACCACATGGACACCACGAAACGGCAGTAGTGCGGCGGTAGTAAGGCAGTTAGATATAGTATGATATAGTTAGATCATGTTAGATATAGTTAGATCATGTCAGAGTTTCTGTGAGTTTCTGTGAGATTAAGATAGGTTTGAGGTGAGATGATGTTGGATGTGTAGAACATGTCAAATCCGCTGACGGCCAAGTCCAGCTGTGACCTGAACCTTCGGGACCTTCGACCCACCTCTTCCGCGGTTTGAAAAATTCTTGGCATAGGTTTGGGCCTGCAAGAATCCCAATCAAACAAATTGCAAAAGTTTGCAAATAGCTCTCAGACTGAGAGAAAGGGAAGACGTTCTCACCATTTCTCACCAAGCATCGCCTGGGTAGCCGCGTGGGTGGAAGGATGAACTCCTTGGGAGGAACATCAGACTCGGCTTCCACGGGCGATCCTGGCACAAATCGACACAGCAATTCTGGCGTTTCAATGTATGGTAGACCTGGGTGATCTGGGGGCTGCGGTTTCAATGGTTTGTTTCCAGGTCGCAGCGGTTTCCTTTGGAAGACTAAGCTGTGTCAAGTCTCTGTCGCCAGGCCTTTGCTCTTGCCCACGTCTGCGTGTATCGTCTTGCAGCTCTTCCTGCAAATGCTTAGGCCACGTCTGGACTGAAGGAAAGTTTTCTCGTGAATTGAGGACTGATTGAGGACTGCACCAGCCATGCTTGGGGTTGCTGGACTCTTGGTACAGGTTGACCCTGAGTCAACAACTCGATTAAATACATTGATCCAACGCCGCTAAAAATACTTGAAGAATGATTCTTTCGGAGCTTGTGCCAGTAGAGGTCACCACACAGAACATCACAGAACTACAACTGTGATCAACTGTGTACCTCACGTCTTTGTAACGTTCAATTCAGCCATCAGCCTAGCTGCCGCTAAGGCCACAGCCATTCAAAGGGCAGCTCTGGACCGGTCTTCGCTGAGGGTCGGCCGCACACCCCACAGGTGGGGCTGCGGCGTCCGAGCGCCTCCCAGGAATTAGCTGCTGGCTGATTCCGGTTGGTGGATGGTGGTGGATACGGGCTCCCATATTTTCACAACATGTTCCCACATTCAACTGTTGTGCCTATGATGATTCATATCCCGCTTATAATATCTTATAATATCTTATAATCCCCATCGAATATGGCGAATCAGAGATGGTGCAGTGTCCTTCCGCGATGGGCCATGCGGAGAGTCCTGCAGAGTCGCACCAGAATGGCCCAGGGGGGCTTCAGAATTGTCAGCTTCCCCTGTGCCCAGCCGAGTTGTTTGCCTTGAAAAGTTACAAAGGGTTCCTTTGACACAAATGTGTTTCAATGTCACATGCCCAAGAGCGTGCGTGCTCGACTTGAGAAAATCCATATTGGACTGCGTGTTCCCCTGAATGAAAATGTGCCAGAGGTGAGTGATGCCATTGTATGTCTACGCAAAACTCCAACCCACATCTCCACTTTAAAAAGTCTCACAACAGCACGATTGAGGCCTTCGACCGCCTTTTACCTCAGTTGAAACGCAGACTCAAGATGTTCACCCAATGACACGATCGAACTCCAACATTATGATTTTGTGTGCCTGGCAGCCAACTAGAATGTATATAAATATATATATATATATTATATATATATAGATACATGTGTGTGTGTGTGCGTGTGAATATATGAGGGTTCCAAGACTACAAATATTGACAGATTAAATATGATTGAATCTGGTATGTGTGCAGTCCCACTTGGAAGCCCTACCGTGCCGGATGGGCGCTGAGGAGGGGCGACTTCGTGAACGCCTTGGGCAACGATTGGAGGTGTGAAACCTCGCCATGGTGCTTCCCATCCAATAAAAGAGATCAGCTATGCTAGGGAAACAGCACCTTCTCTTCCTAAAAATCATGCATGATGTCTTTATCACTGTTCCCTGGCTTTATTAATGTTGTGCGCTTCATTTTTTCGATGTTCTAGATATATGTCTTACATTTCATAATGCTTGACATTAGTTTCCCAGCTGGAAATCCTGTTGGCCACCAGGGCTCCTGGGGCGTACCAACGCACCGGGTGACTCCAGGCAGAGGTCCAGCAGCGTGCCAGTCATGGCCTGGAAACTTGATGGCCATGGCCACGAATATTTCAACATCATCTTCAACATCATCTTCACATATCTTCACATGCCTTCAATCATCTCCCAGCATCTTCAATCGGCTTTTAGGATAGGCTGGGGGCCGAGATGGTGCCACCAATGCAAAGGATTGGCTTTGGCGTGAGGCCTTCCTTCATTTATAATCCATACATATATATATATACATATACATATACTATAATCATCTGTATGTCTCATCTGCTCATACAGGTCGCTGGAAACTGCGCAAGATGGGAAGGGTGTGGAATCTAAACCACTTCGCAACATTAAACAGAAGCACTTCAGCATCTTCAGCCAGGCCATTGCGCCACAGTTGACGTTTTAAGCCGTGCTTCATCGACTATGTCATGGGCTCCATTTCGACGTCTTCGCCTTGATGCTGACCCTGCATCTTTTTACATTTTTAGTGTATAACTGTATAACTGTATAACTGTATGACATAATAAAATCACCATAAAATCCAAGTAGAGACGCAAGTTACTCTGGCGTGAGGTATTTCACTCTCGGGCATCTGAATTCTCATTGGCTGAACGGGTTGTCACTATCACACTCTTGGTCAGGATTGCCTGTGGAATCAGCTCCGGCATGCAGCGTCATAGCGCATCATGGCGGCATTTAGTCAGGCAAGGAGCCAAAAAAAAAAGTGTCAAGACAAAGTTTGCTGGTTTTCTATGCCTTCTTTTAGGATGATTAACCTTAGAGGTTACCAAGTTGAGCTCCAGAAAGGTTTATCTGGTGACCCACTGATTGTGGAGCTCAGGACTACTCCAGCAATAGCGCATCCACCCTTCAATCTGGACGTCCTGCAGACAAACGTGTTGACATAAAGTCTGATACAGATTGAGCCAAAAGACGAAACGTAAGACATACTACCAAAGTCCCATCAAGGTTTTGCATACGTGACTGGGCGGAAGTTTGAACTAACATGAACAAACGTGAACAAACAAAATGTCATGAAACAGCTGTGCCATGCCACTGGAGCTTTTCTATGATTTTCTGGTGCCTTCAATCGAAACATCGCACCCTGCAGGGTGCCTTGGCTGGTGCCTTTGCACAGGCCTCGTTGAAGACTTGCCACCACAGCACGTCCAAGCGCGAGCGCGTGGCAGGGTAACACCGTTGCCATGGCTTCCGCAGGGCACCCGGCCAGTGGAGCACCCGAACTCCAGCCGTGACCGCAGTAGATGCCAAAGCCTCGCGGGCCAAAGCGTGTTCACCCGATGCCAGCTGTCGTAAACATCCAGCGGTGGCACAAAAATTGAAGCCCACTGGCAAGGTGCAGAATCCACCCAGAGACGCTACTTTGGGGCCATCCCGAACAGCATCATAAGAAACATGCCATGGTTGTTTCCGACAATCGGATCCATCCAACATCAGTTCCCCATGGAAATCAAAGCTCGTGGCCAGCCACTCGTTGAGATGATCTTGATCACCATAGGATCCAAAGTCAGAGACCGTCGGGACCGTCTCATTCGAGGCATCCAGCGTCTGTACCGGTACCGGCGGCGCATTCCACCAGGGTCGACCTGTCCATCGTGAGATGCCTTGCCAACTGGGAAGTTCTTCCAGGGACTGCTGAAGCGCAGTGAAAATCTGCAGAGACGGTCTCAGGAGCATCACTCCACCGTTCAAGCCCATCATGGATCGCGTCAGGGCAGCAGCCACTGCGAAGTTTGGAATCGCAGTGGCTGCGTGGAAGAGACCCTCCAAGTTGTCCAACACCAAGGTGTCGGCGTCCATGTAGAGGATCAAATCATAGCCACGCGGCTTCCAAAGTTGCAACTTCCCCCAAGCGCGCGGCCAGAGATGTTGTGGTGGAACCGGCAGGTGAAGCAATTTGGTGAGACCTTGTTCTTCCAAAGCTTCCAGAGAGTCTTGAGCTTCCTTTGGCAAAGACTCCCCAGTGCGGAGGGACAGCAACACCAGTAGTGGCTTCTGAGAGGATGTTTTTTGGATGGAAAATGCCAGGGTTCGCAAGGCATCCACGTATGCCAAAACAATGGCATTTGCATCCGCCACGTCTTCATCACCAGAATGTCCGCTGCCTTGCCCATCATGACGAATGCTCCGGAAAAGATCCTCAGAAGTGAGCACCGTTGCAATTGCGAAGGATCCAGGAAAATCTTGAGAATTGTCTGACATGTGCGGCTGAAATCTTTGCGCTGGATGTGTCAAATGTCTCACTTTGGAGAGTTCAGCGAGTTCAGCTACAGCCGCCTCGGCCACTTCCCGTTCATCCAACCAGAAGGCTTGAGCCGGCAACCGGCAGGCAGGGCAAACAGCCCCGTCCCAGCGGCGGTGTCCCGACGCGCAGGGCATCTCGAAACGTCGTCGCAAGGAACCCTGCAGGGAGGCCAATTCCGCCCACATCTGGCAGCAGGGCTGTTGTGAATCTAGGCCCAACCAACGTGACACCAAGGATTCATCACTCATGTCATTCCCCTCCCACCGCAAAAACCACATCTTCCTGACCCCTTCCAAGGCCATCCTGAGCTCATTCAGAAGGTCCAAGTCATTCACCAAACCATCGATGGTTCTGCTGCTCATGTTCTTTTCCAAGTTCCTCCTGGCCGCCTGTGCTGCCACCACCACAGCAGCCGCCGCCGGCTTTGTTGCCAAACGGCCTGCACAGTGGTCATGAAGTCGACTTCGACAGATTTTGTGGAGGAAACCAAAGCTGGGCCAACCGGTGAGAGCGATGTCCAGCAAACCCACCAAGTTGTACAACCCGAAACCCATGGTTTTGGAACCACTGAAGTCCAACAGCTTCGCAGCTGTGGTCCCTGCTGCATTCAGATTTAGGAGTTGCAACACGTGAACGCCAAACGGGCAATTCACCAACCTTGGGAAATCAGGTGACTTGGGATGAGCCGTCGGAGGAGTCTTTGGCTGCAAGACACATGTCATGCCCGTGCCGCATGCCAACCAAAGAATCTAAAAATGAAGGCCGGGCTATATTAGAAAACATTAGAAACATTAGAAACATGCTCCAAACGTGTTCCAAAAAATGCCAAGTTGTGCCCCCTTTGGTCATCAAATGTCATCAAAGTCTACACTTAGCAACTCCTCCGAAATCTGCTCCACCCAGCTCTCTCGGGTCCATGGAATCTCGCCCGCCAGCACTGCATCAGCTCGGCGGCGGAGGCGTTGCCACAGCACCTGGCCGGAACATCAACGGCCCATCATGGGGGAATAATATGGAAATAATATGGGAATTATATGGGAATGAATATGGGATGCTCTTTAGGGGGAATGCAACTACGATATCCAAATCTTTGGTGCATGGACTACTACTTGGTGTCCAGGATATTCCTGGCAAGTCATGGTTGCTTCATCTATCGGGGGCCTGTTTGTTTGTCCAGCCACAACTGTGATCATACGCATGGTAGGCCACAACGCAGGCCGGAAGAAGCCAAAGCCACATGCCATGTCACGCGATCAGTCTATGAACATATAAAACGTGGAGAGTGTTGTGTGATGTAATGCATATGTGCCACATCAAGAGATTGATGACAGGGATGCCAGTCCAAACGGGGTAACAACATGCCTTGTCAAAGCCCAAAAGAAGAGCTCTCTTTTCTTGTCCTACTGTCACCATGTGTCACCATGTGTCACCATGTGTCACCATGTGTCACCATTGTCAGGGCAGGTCAGATTGTTTTACCCTTCGTTCCCTCACTCATCTCAACCAAGTCTTCGCCCAACGCACTGAGGAAATTGGCGGGAGTCATATCAGTACAAGGATTCAGGCCAATCCAAACTGCGAGCATCTGTCAACTCAAGCTGCAAACATCCTAACATCCTCAATTTCCCTAGCCTCGGAGCCTAAATCATTCAGCCTGAACATAACACACATAGAAGAAACCCTGACAAAACATGACAAGACTAGGTCAACCACCAGTCAGCACGAGTTTTTCGCCGCATTAGCTTCATTAGCAGGTCCCCACAAGTTGGGTCCAACGGTGGATGGCTTCACTTGTCGCATTGCCAGGGTCCCTTTTTCTAAATAGAAAATTCTTCTATCGATATCTAAGATATCTACGGCATCCTATGGCATTGTCGTTTCTGCTTTGAACTACTTTCTAGATGTGTGCAACGAACGGCTGTGGCAGATATTGGCAAGTGCCCACCATTCCACAAAAACGATGGCGGAGGCAGATGCTCCGCAAGAGACCGCGTCGCGGAGTCACTTCAGTGTCACTTCAGGCTTCGCGCGCATCCTCAGCAGCCTGCCAGGGAGTGAAAGAAACGGTCCTTCACAGTCCTATACAGCCTCTCTCTCTCCATCGCCATCTCAGAGAGTTTACCTCGGTTAGAAATGCTTTTTTTCAACATCTTTGAACTATGGCTAAGGGCCGCCGCACCTGAATCAGAAACTTCACCAAATCATCATGGGCCTTGTGACACAAAGTGGCTCACAATGGTTGCCATCGGCTTCGAGAAGACACCCACGACATCTTTGTTAACAGAATGCCTTGTCGGCATTTTTGGTGGCAACGCTGTTTTCAGGGCTCACACCTTTTGGGAATCTGCCACTGTCTGCGACTCAATGATGTTTTTCAGAGGCGATGCTGTCCACGGCAGAGACTGACAGGCGCTGACCGAGCTCGACATCGCCAATCAACTGATTCCCCCAACCGAGTGCCCTGGGTTTTCCTTGACATGGCACCACATCCGGTATCCGGACCAAATCCTACAGAAAAAGATGGAAAAAAAACATCGAAGATCACGCACCTTCACCCACAGGACGGACACCCAGCGCTTCAGGTCTGTGCCCGACACACTGCGCGCAAAAATCAAAGTCTCCTCATGCGTCAGATCAGCAGGTTTCAAGTTGTGCCAATGCTTCTCCACAAATTGCGACACTGGAACACTGACAGCCGCCTGGATCCGGAAGTACTCACCATAGGGAGCATCGTGCGAACAGCTCTGCATCACCAAAACCACCTCAAATCCATCCACAGCATGTGCAAGTTGAAGCCTGCACTCTCAGTGTCACCTACAAGGCTCTGTCAGAACTCTGCGCGCATTAACTTCGTGTTCACTGCAACAACCCCTTCATTGGACTGCTTTCCAGTGCATTTGGAGTCAGCCACTTGGGATCCCCTGCAGGCTGCGAATCAGGAATCTCGGCCAGGTCATCCTCATGGCAATCGGTGCAGGATGTGGGACATAGGCAGATCTGATCCAATCTGGGGCGGCTGCCGCAGAGGCCGGGGCCCCTGCCATGTTCTCAGGATTCCGACCGGCACCACTGATGCGCACCACTGTGGTGAAGGCTGTCTCCTCAGGAACCTCACAACAAATGGAAACTTGGCTGGCCCGGGATGGAAGAATCGTTGCAACTGGATGCTCTCTAAATGGGGCCTTGAAGGAACGCGTCAACCATCCCGGCAATTCCGTAGGTAGTGGCCTGGTAACTCTTGGTTCGCTGGCAGTCCATGGGCAGTTGCAACAAGAAGTTGTGTACGTTGGGCATCCCAACAAACGACTGCGAACCCCTCGTGCAAGACCTGAGCACAAATTGTGGCCTTATGTGGCCTTCATGTCCAGGGCATACAAGATACAGGCAAATGTATGCAGCATGTGTATCTGGTTGGTGGTACACCTACCCCTCTGAAAAATATGAGTCAGTTGGGATGATGACATTCCCAATATATGGAATGATTATATATTCCAAACCAGCAATCAGGTATGATTGTTTATGCATATGCAGGATTGTTGTCAGTCTGCCTGTGGAGTCGCTCGCGGTCCAGCGGTACTTCTTGATGTCGTAGCACTGGCTGTTAGGTGATTCAGGGTTTGGTCAACTCCACTGGCTAAACATTCTTTTACCAAGTGAAATGATGGTTTTCAAGTCTTTGCCTCCGAAACATTTCGACAAATTGGAGAAACCATGACCTTTCGGTGAGCCACATGATTGGTATGTGGGTGTGTCTGAAAATGTTGTGTACCCCATTGTACCCAATGGTTTTGCTGATCATTATCCCTATTGGCTATAATTGGGAAGATTAACCCAACATTTTCAGACAAACCCACATGATTGGCTCATTGTGTGGCTCTTGGTAGTGCACCTTGCGGGACTTCTTCAGGAAGCGGCAGTACCAGAACGGTTCCATGCGCATGGCCTTCCGCATGTCACCCACCTCGCTTCTGCTTGGTATTTCGGTGCTGCGTGTTGTGACCCGTTTTTTGACCGGAACTGTGGGCCAGGCAGACACTCCCCGCAGCTGTGTGTTCATAGTCGGGGTGGAGACTGCGGCATGGTTTGAATGAGAACGTCTAGGCAGTAATCACTCGACATCAATTGATAATTGAAGCTGATCTTGTTTCCCGGCAAACATTGGGCAACACGAAATTTGACAAGGATCCAGACTTGGAATAAATCAAACCGCTGGCCGCGTGTTTTGGCCCCTAATTTTCAAAAAAAATAAAGGCACCACAGATTTGTCAGTCTCCTGGAGCATCTGGCGGCATTGCCAATACCTCAGGTCGAGCTCAGTCCAGCAGCTTCCATAACCGATTTTGATGTTTGAAAACGGTAAGGATCATCCACAGTGATACAACAATGACCAACCCTCCCAAAACAGTTGCATAACCTCAGCCAAAAACCCAACTGCTTTTGCTGCTTGGATCCAAACATAGGTGACACAATTATATATATATATTGATTTATTTATTTATGCATACATACATATATATATATACACTTATATACATACAATCATACCAGTCGGTCAATGTCCCTGGTGATTTGGCTCCGACATACTTCTTCGAATGATCAGTGTGTCTTGGCTCTCTCTCTCTGTCTCTCGTCCCTGCTCGGCTCCCAGCATTTGCTCGCAGCGATTTTGTCATCTGCAGGCTCTCAAACTGGGGTGGCCAGTTCCGGGGTAACAATGTCTCAATGGATTGGTTTAAGGGAAAATCTACAGGAAACCATGGTTTTTAGTTTTTACCATCAAATATAGGGGTTTCCTGTAAATTTTCCCATCATCCAATTCTATGAATGTCAGAACTGGGAAATTGTTTTCGCTATGCTTCGAAACATTTCGAAACCATTGCCATGTGATGTGAATCTGCAAAAGCTTTGAGACCCAATCCGTGATGAATCCATCCAGCAACCAACAAGCAGCCACCACTTCGAAGCGATTGAGGAGAAGGCGTAAGCCATGGAATTCTGCGCCCGCAAAGTCCCGACGTCTGCCTGCCGGGACAGGAGGGTCGTGGGGCCCAGTGGGGGACCGGTGAGAATAGCGGCACAACATGTTCGAAGTGTTCCCAAAACGCCTCATGAAACATCTGCAAAGGTCGCATGTAAAACTGCAACTGTTCCATATTGTTCCATTATTCAAGGCGAAAAGTATCGAAAAGTGATAGCTCCACTGGAATCTGCTTCACCTGAGGCGACTCCACTGGAACCTGCCCTCCATTAGGAGGTGCATTGGGAGGCTCGAAGGGAGGTGCCTCAGCGAAAACAAATCTGTCTCCGAAATTTCCGAAGCTGTTTCAGGTTCCACATGACGTCCGCCCGCTGTCCAACTTTTGTGGCTGGTTAAGTTTATGGTGGTTTCACTGGTCTGCCACCTTCTGCACTCCATGCTTTTTCCCGCGGCCATCTTCTGCGCATGGTGCCCATGTTCATCTACCGCCGTAGGAGGCTGAACCTCGACACCTGGCACCAAATGAATCAATGCCAGCTGTGCATTCTGAAGATCCTTTTGTGACGTATGGCGGGTACACAATAAAAACAGCCAGACTCTCAGCTAAAACAACGACACGTCGCATTTCTATGACCATGAAGAAACTTCGTTGGAGCCTCAGATGCATTGACGCATTAACTCCTCTTTTTTTTCCTCAGCCATTCACGGAGCAAGGGATCTTCATGGCCTCAAAAAGTGCCGGCGCACCACAGACGATGGTCCATGCCATGACTGCATAGACCGAGGTCTTCATGAAGGCTGCAGCGAAGAGATCCCATCCTTTGATCCCCGGAGGTCCTGGTCCAGGCGAAGGCGAGGTCTTCGGCTTGGTGGGATGGGGTTCAAAGCCTAAGGCACCCAGCAGCTGGCTCAGCAGCGCTTTCATCACCATCCGAGCCAACATCAGGATGGAATAGCCCAGCACAACCCGCAACAGCATCTGACTGACAGATGAGTTGTGAAGTCTGGGCGCACCCAGATGATCCATCTCCATGCGGAAGCCAACAGCACAACCCAGGATTAGGCCACAAAGAGTGCAATTTTGCATAAATGTCGGCGTCATGGGTCGTGGCTGAGGGTTCAGCACCAAGACAAGAATCACCAGAAAGAGCAGCAACAGCCCGACATGCGGCGTTTTCAGCATGAATCTGTCGAAGGTGTTGCAGGCCTGTAGGGGTCCCGCCATCAAAGCAACTGCTGTGCCCAGCAGCACTCCTCCTTTCACATCCATAGGGGAGTGGACCCCAAGATACAAACGTCCTAAAGAAATGGATGAAATCCAGAAACACATGCCAAATAATCCAAATACCATGGCCATCGCTCCAGCGCTATCAACCCATGGATGATTGAAGTAAAAGAGCACTGCAAAGAGCGAGTTGCTCACGGAGTTCCTTGGTTTTGAGCTGGTTTCGACTATACTTCGAACGTATTAGCGGGATTTAGCGGGTAGTTCAGAAAGGCGTACAATTGCAATGGCACCCGTATCCAACATCTTAACATTGCATAGAACACTGCGCTTTCCAACAAATAACGGGCATTTCCAAGGGTAGACGTTCGATTTTTATTCCTGCTAGCGGTTGCTTTCCCAATACAATTAATGCAGGTCACCTTGGAAATGCAGTGTCAATTTGTCCTGGAATTCTGAAAATCACCGTAGAAACAAAGCTCTCTCTCTCTCTCTCTATCACCTTTCCCAAGAATTCAATAGAAACAAAGCTACAACATTCCTTTTTATTCAGTGTGTTCTTCGAAGTATTTCGGAGCCCAGTGCCTACTGCCAAGAAATTGTTGGCTGCCGCGAACCAATGTTTCGATTCGGTCTCATGGACACGCCAGGCGGCTATGTGTCTGTCAGATTTTTTTTAAAAAAAAGACTTGTTTGGCTGGCTCCACCATCCATCAAGCAAGGATTCAGAAACCCCAACATACCCCAACATCTATGCCTATCTCTTCTTGAAACGAACTGCTATCGAATTTTCGTCCAAAGTTCAAAACCCACTTCATCAACGATCCTTTCATTTTCTTTCATGACAAATTTCATGATTTTTCATGGGTGATCAGCCCAGGAATGAGCCGTGATCCGTGATCTCCAAGGCATTCCAAGGCATTCCAAGGCGCATGGCATGAGTGGAGGGGAAGCCGAAGTCGCGGCAGGCCGTGGAATCGATCTGCGAAGCGCTTTTGGGCACCCAGACCTCGGCCTTGACGTTTTTGGGCCTCGGCAAGCGGAAGACGTCCTTCAGGAGGTTCCCCCAGATGAGGCCCCAACACACCACGTAGGTCATGTGCCGGGCGAAACGATAATCGCCGCACCAAAAGAGCAAAGGCAAGGCCAACAGGTAGAACTCCTCCTGTCAAATCTGCTGTCTCTGTCAGGGGTTTCATGCTGCTTCATGTTTCAGCACATGTTTTTAGCACAATTTTCAAATTTTTAACGGAGAGCCGTTTCATCTGTTTCTATTCAAACGTGTCTCTTTCGAAAACCTGAATGTTCCTCAATTTTCCCTAGAGTCCGACTAGGATCCAACACTGACACGGTCAGAATCCGAAGACTTTGATGACTTTGATGTGGCCTCCGCAAAAAACGACCAGAGAAGGAAGTACCTGTCCAACAGCTTTGTGCGAAGCCGCTGCTGCAAATTGTACACAATCTCGGCACCTGGGAAGCGTCAACAGGAATCCATGCAGAACCTCAAGGGATCGAGGAATATATGGGACACAAAACACCAGCCGGCAGGAATATATATATATATACATAGACATGTACTAAGTCCATATCCCATACAAAAAACTTAAATCTAGATGATCACAAATAAGGATGTCCACCACACATGAGCACCATCAAATCACCATTTTTAATGGGAAAACTCACTATAAATGGCCATTTTCAATAGCTAAATTAACCCAAATGAACCGTTCATCCCTGCACCCCTAGGGACCTTCCTTCACTCGCTCGTGCTTTCTCCGACGGCTCCCTTCGACATCCGCATCCAGATGAAGCCAAGCGATGGGAAGCGCAACGCAGGTCGCGAAGAGCTCCCGCGCCTGGCAACAAAGCATCGTTAAATCATCGGTGAGCCTCACAAGCAAAAAAAATCTGGGTCAGATTCAAATTTCAACAAAAATAGGTTTCCAATGTTTTCCAATGTTTTCCAGGTGTCATATGGCGCGGCAACAAGTGACATTAACATGCCCCAAATACATCCAAATACGTCAAATGGCTTTGCTTTCACTGTTTTACCTCGTGGGAACTTCGGGAACTCACGCCACCTTCAACAGCAACGCGTCGGCAGTTGGAGAGACAAAGATTTCACCTTCCACTCGAAGTGTATCAAGTGGAGGTGTCACGGGCTCTTCTTTCCTTCACTGCCATCACAGCAAACGCCACCACTGTGGCTTTCGCGTTCAACAAAAGGTCTGGCTCCCTGCAACTTCTCACAAGACATCACAAAACATCAAAAAACCGAATCCATACTCCAAAATCATCCAAAATCGCAGCCAAGGATCTTCCGATCTTTCCGGCATGTGTCACATGCCTTACCCACCTGTTTCAGGTGCACCAAATCTTCCTTGGCGCCACCCTGCATCGAAAATGTGTCAGCCACCCCTCGGCTGATTCTTGAGCCCCCAGCGGCTGCCGCAGCCATGTAACAACGACAAACGCCGCCAGAATCAAAACAAAGATCCATGGACAATCCACGAAACAAAACTCCAAACTCTGAATTGCTCAAAGTGCAGAGTGCAAACAAGTCATGCAGATTTTGGGGTTGACCCCGACAGCGGCACCTTCAAACAGAATTGCCATGGCCCGTTTGAGGATTTCTTACGGTCAATATTCCAGAGTGGCGCTGGACCAAATTTGATGCTGAAAGATCTGATCTGTTGAATCTCAAACTTGCCCTTGCTTTGAGTTATTTTGAGTTATTTTGAGTTACATCCGACAGAAATGTGGCTTCTCAAATGCGTGATTTGAAGATGATAGCCTGATGATAGCCTTTGGTGCAGGAGTCTATTCAGAGTCAATCTCTGAACCGAAAACTCCACCACACCCACAACACCTGGTATACGATCTCCAAAGGACTGGCCAAAATCAGACCAAAACAAAACTGGACTATATATGTTTTTTATCGCAATGAATGAAGATTCAATGTCTTGTTTCTTCTGCAGCTGAGCAATCATGATAAGAGTACGTCACCTCACCCTCCTTTATTCCGTTTGGTGGAGTTTCGGCTAGTATCTTTCGGTATAACATTTTGGTATCTCTGGCATTTGGGCTCTGGCCAACATCTCAGGCGTGAAGAACAGAGAGTCCCATTCTTGCGCCCTTGGCTGCGCCAAACATCCAAAACGGGAGTTGCTTGCAGGAAATGTTTCAATGTGCAAAAACACAAGGCACGTCCAGGTCACCGGTTTCCAAATCGGTTTTCCTTTTGGAGCGACACCTACATCGACATCCCCCCCAGCCGGTTGCGACTGGATCGACCTTTTTCCATTCTGCTGTTTGTTCCATCTTTGGGATCTGACAAATATTTTCACTCAGCCACCTTTCTGGATACTGATGGCATTGACGATGTCCTGCCAGAAAAACCGTGAGACCCACGAGAACAAACGGACGCGAGCACCTTTCACCTGACCCCTGCGTTCTACTTTGTGGCAACCAGCGGAATTGGCGGCAAAAGAATTGTTTGCTGATACCCTTCCCAGTCTGCATTGGGTTCCCAAGTGTGAACCATTCATTCACTATAAGTTTGCCATGGTAGGTGCACTGGGTTTGTCATTGGGTTTACATGTTTCATAGGGACATGTTTACTGAGACACGGCAGATTCTGTCCGGAAACTCGGGTTTCAAAGATGCCCCACCCACCAGGAAACCATCGATGTCGTCGCACAGGCCGAGCTCAAATGCGTTCTTGGCATGTGCCGAGCCACCGTATTGGATCCGGATTTGTGCGGCACAGTCCTGGCCACGACGACGGATTCAACCTGATACCAGGTCAAACAGTCGGACATATCGTGGACCTTCCATGATCTGATGCAGTCGTCTTATGCGTCCGTGTTTGATCGGCCTCAACCCCACGGGATAACCAATTTTCTAATGCTCAACGATTGCTGTGGCGAACCTCTCCTTATTTTTTTGGCGTTTTCCACCTCTATGTTCCTGATCTGAACCATCACCATGAGACAAAATTGAAGCGCGGATACTTGTAGGATCAATCTGACCTCGTGACCATAGAGAGGAAAACATCCTTATGGTGTTTATTGGTTCGGGCTATTGAAGTTTATTTCGGGTCTGTTTTGAAATTTGTTTGGTGTTTTATTTAGGTTTGGTTTAGGGTTTTGTTATTGTTAGGACTGGTTCAGAGTTTCCTTCAAGTTATTCCGTGTTTTCAAGAATTGCTCTAGGCCTCTCGGACTCTACAGTTTGTCTCTGTTTCAAAAACAGGGGAAATGATCGGAAAAACAAGAGCAAATGTATATATATTTATTTTTTATTTACTTATTTATTTATTTATTTATTATTTTATTTTATTTATTTATTTACATGTGTGTGTGTATTATCTCTCTCTCTGTCTACATCGCCATCTCAGAGAGTTCAACTTCATATTATATTTATATATATATATACTCTTTCACATCGCATCAGAAGTCCGAGTGCTGGAAAAGTAGCCGACCAGTGTATATATATGTATATATATTAGATGCTGGGCTGGCCTCTTGCCTGTGAAGACCTAGAGCTACTTATAAAATTCCTAGAGTTATTTAAAAAAGTCCTAGAAGCAAAAAAAAAAAAGAACCTACAGCTGTTTTTTTTTCAGTTCCTACAGTTGTTTACAAAACTCTTAGAACCATCTATAAAATTCTGAGGGTTATTTATTTTAAAAAAAACGTTATTTTAAAAAATGAAAAGGTATTGGCAACTTGTAAGGATTCCCATGTCATGCGATGGATGGCCAGAAACCAGCTACCACGTTTTGACTGGCACATTTGGGGCTGTGAACTGCTACGGATTCTCTTGGCATTTTGCTGCGACCCATGCCTCTCACCTGGGTTGTTGCCGCCAGGTAAGCCTTGCTTGTGGATAAGTAGACAATGGCCAGAACTGTTTTTGCCGACACATCCCTCCAACAAGCAAAACAACTTGATTCGATTAATCAATGGTTTAAAGGGAAAATCAGCAGGAAACAGTCAAATGTAATGGTGAAAATTACGTATGGCTTCCTATAAATGTTGCTTTAAGCCCACCCATTGAGTCAACATCTTTTCCGGACTTCAAAGCGTGTCAGGGGTGGAGTTTCTTTGAACCGAGCGTAAAGTGAGGAGTATGTGGCGTGAAGTGTAGAGTGTGGAGTGTAAAGTGTCAAGTGTGGAGTGTAAAGTGTAAATTGTGGAGCGTGAAGTGTGGAGTGTGGAGTGTAGAGTGTGGAGTGGAAAGTGTAGAGTCGGGAGCGTAGAGTGTAAAGTGTAGTGTGGGGAGTGCGGAGTGTAAAGTATAGAGTGTAAAGTGTGGAGTGTGTTCCCCTAGAATCATCACTGTATACACTGTTTGGGGTCTCTTCCCGGGAGAACTGGTATTCTAGCTGGCATTTTCGTTGATGCCAACCAAGCCGCTGCAGGTCGACAGAGAGGGCGTTGAAGGGCGCCCACCTGCGAGCAAGATGCATCGGAAGGCACGGCGCCTCTTGCTTCCGGAGCAGCTTTCCCAGGACCGCCGGGTAAAGTTCCGCGCAACATGGGGGGCCCGAACAGGTTTAGCCAAGGGCTCTTCCTCCGGATCCTGTGACGGTCCTCCCTTCTCACCAAGCGGCTTCGCCTGCTCCTCTTTCTTCACGTCCTCGTTCTTCTCGTCCACGATCTTCTCGTCCACGATCTTCTCAACCACGATCTTCTCGACGGTCATGGAAGCTGTCACCACCTCTTCGTCCTCTGTGGTCACTGCTTCGGCAACTGCAGAGGGGGTCATGGCGTGCTGGTGGTCCTCGAGGATCTTGGCCAACTGATCCACCTGTCCGCCAGGGACTGGGGCCATGAGCCACTTGCCGGGATTGGTCCAACGTGTTGAACCATCATCTCAAAGGGGTAGTCCAGGCGCTTCTGCGGGATCTCCAAATTCTTCATGATGTCGTAGGCGATGCAGGTGTGAGCCCCCAGATTGCCGCCTTCCTGTCTTGGCGACATCCATCGCAACTGGCTCCACAGTTCATAGTCTGCCAAGCGTGGTGAGCTTCTGCATGGTGTAGATGATACCGTGTCCCCCGCAGGTGGGACGTCAGCGCCAAAAGCGTTCCCATCGCCACACTCCGGCGACGGTTGCTGCGACACTGCATCACCACCACGCATCCAGGCCCACACTCATCATATATGAACTCCAAGGCGCTTCGGAGTTTCTCCTCAACCTGGTTGGAGCAATGTTCCACCAGACCACTGATGATTTTGGGGTGCCTTCCAATGTGGCCCCTATTCTCGGTCTTCGCAGGATCCAAGAAATCAAGACGTTTGATGACCAACTTGTCAAGTCCTTCTCCATACCTCAGGTTGGGGCCGTGATGATGTTGACCTTGTCCACGTAGATCACCACAGGCTTGCAAACCGATCCACGAAGCTCCTCCAACAGTCCAGGATGGGCTTCTCTTGCTCCATCCGCCATGGCTGCCACGGGTTCCGGGGGTGCGACCAATGGACGAAATTTGCCTGAGGAATTTCATGTCGGATGCAACTGCCTTGGGATTGCTTGGATCTGCCAGGGATGACAGCAGTCCTTGAGAAGGAGTCCTGTTCGCCTGCACTTGTTTTGGGGGAATGTCATACCTGGATCCATGATATTTGACACTGACTTGGCCAGTTTCCAGACTCTTGATCATTCCTAAAGTGCATTGAGCATACAACGATACCAACATCGGTGTTGAACCGCTGATCTCAAATGAATCGATGTCTCCCTTCACCACCTTGCCTCCCTGAGCCAGCAAACCGAAAGACATGACGCGGCGACCCAAGGTTTGGGTCCGTGCTCCTATCCCTGCGAACGATGGTGTCTCACTGGAATCCACCCATTTGAAATGACATCCAAGCCTCTTCAATTTCAGATCACACATAGCTCCCCATTCTTCGCTGTGGCATGTACCATTGCAGCCTTCATCAAGCTCCATAACATCACGAACAGGGAGATTCAGTTCAACCAGTCCCGTGTCAGGCTCTGTATTCAATTCACAGCCATGTACACCTGTGCCATCCAGGATACCCATCTGGATCAACTGACTCTGGCGGGTATGCCTCTTGATCCATCCACTCGTCCCCATGGGGGTCCTGCTCCATCAGGTACCGAGTGATGCTGTCGTCCAGATGTGCATGAAGTTCTGCAGGTGTGATAACTCCAGTGCGAGTCAAGGAATGCCTGAACATGGATGCGATAACCTGAACGTCTGCCTCACTCAAGATCTTGAATTTTCCAAGTCTTCTGGTGATGTTTTCGACTACACTCAAAGTGGTGTCGTCCGTGGTCTCAACACCCTTTGCCACAACTTCACGGTGCTTTCTCTGTTCCATAGGCATCTCATGAATGAAGATACCGCATTGCTTCCAGAATACACGTGAAGTGCTTTTGGATGACCCACGGTTATCGATGATTTCGTGAGGGCAATTCTCAAAGGTGAAAGCACATATACATACTGTTCTTGCCTACGTTCGGTGGTACTGTGTCCACACTCCCTGCATGTCTTCTTGATGGTATACACCGTTGAACCCTTGAATGAGAAATCCCGACACTCTCTACATTTGGTGATTGGCGGATCCGGGGGTGTTTTCTTGGGAGCTGACTTGGATTTGGATTTGGGAAGCGACGATGAAGCGATTGGTCCTTGGTAAGCGGGTCTTGATCCACTGCTGGAAGCAGGGTCAGGTGCCGGAGTCCTTGGTGGCTCCTTTCCACTGCCTTGCCCTTTGGCTTTTGCTTTGGCCGTGGTGGCGTACGCCATCAGCGCCGCTGGCTTGGGCGCTGTGGCCATCAATGATACGCGCTCTCCATCTGAAGCCGATGAGTCCGAGTAGCACGCCATCATTGCAGCTCTTGGTGCTGGCCCAGGAAATCATTTGCATTGGGGATCACCGGCCCAATGGTCGAAGCCGCCGCAGCGGAGGCATTTGCTTTTTCTCTTGATTTCTGAGAGATTGGCTCTTCTCTGTTCCAATGTAAGATTGGAGCGAACCAAATACCTTTTCCTTTTCCCTTGCCTTTGCCTTTCTTGCCCTTGGCTTTGGTGGCCAGCGCGGCAAGTTCCAACTGCAATGCCTCTCCTGCGGAGGTCATGTCCACTGAGTCTACTTGGTCTCCGAGCTCACTGACTGCATTCAAAACAATGGCTTCCCACTCTTCGACTTCTTCTTCCGCGTATTCCTGGATCTCATCCACAGGCTCTGTGGGAAGGAGTCCCAAGTAGGGTCCATCATCGTAATCATCTTGGTTGTCTTGATCTTCATTTCCGTATTCCTGAGTCCATCCACCATCATGGTACTCACTTCCATAGAATCCTGATCTCCCTGGGGGTCGATACGGGGGCTTTCCTTTCCCTTTTCCTTTCATGCCCTTGCTTGACGATCTTCCACTGGAAGAAGGGGCATAGGTAGACAGAGTTCTGCCTCCTCTCAGATGAACAGCTCCGTACTGTTCAATCAAGGTTGATGCAACCTTCTCGAATTGAAGCGGGGATCCCGCCATGGATTTCACTACCAGGCTCTCCTGCAACGAGATGCCTGACAACTCAATCATGAGTTCTGCCCGCATGGATTCCGACAAGAGAGTTGCCGAATCCAGGTCATTGAACATTCGCCACCAACGTCGTCTCCGATCGACATAGGACACCATACTCTCGGACGATTGGCGCGACAGCATGCCCCTGCGGATCTGTCCCACTCGGAAAAGTTCCTTTGCTGCTCGGGGGAACACCGATTGCTTGATCTTTGACATTCACGCACGCAATCCAACGTCTGCCAAAAGTGCAGCAGTTCCCATGTCTCGGGCCACCAGGAAGGCATCCGATCGAAGTCCTTCCATGACACGAGATGCCAAGGTACCTTTCCTTGGCAATGTCTGCTTCTGGGTCCTTCTTGGAGAACGTCTTGGATTCAAAGGTTCCAGACGACGGTGGTCCTGACGGCGCCTCGGTCGTGGGGAATTCTTCTTCCACACCAAATGCTGCTGGCTCGTTGGCCTCTACAGGTCCAACTACTGCCGAGCTTATGGCCGCCTTGCGGAGTGCTTCCTCTTGAGCCTGCAGCAGTTCCACTTTCAGCAGAGTACGCCCAATCGTGGTATGCAGAAGGGTCTCCATGGTAGATGAATGCTCCGCTCTTGGTTTCGGAGTAGCCACCTTGGGCTCTCTCAGATCCGGCTCCATATCGGAGTCCAGCTACTGACATTCTTCCAGGGAAGAAGGGGTACAGTAGCTATTTCAACGAGTCTTTCGCAGCTTTGCGTTTAATCGCCCTGTTAAGCCCCGGAGTCGAGAAACCCTCGCTCCGCTACCAAACAGTGTTTTGCGCCACGCCTGAAGCTCAAGGGCCCTTTAGCCAAATGTCAGCGGAACGGTACACATCTTTACAACCCGTCCCTTGTTTCACACCCAGGTTTATAAAATGAAAAACCAGCGACAGCTGCACAGGCGCCCTAAAGGTCACAGACAGCACAAAGACAGCTCTCAACGCCAAGGTCTAATTGGATCTAATTGGTACGAAACAGCTTGCAGAGATGCACAAGAAATGCAAAGCAGAACATGATATGACATGACAGAATGTTTGGTCAGCAAACTGAAGAAACGCCACAGACAAGGCCTCGCCAACTTGGGGGCTCGGTTGTTCACTTGGCACCTGCGGAACAATAACAGTCATGACAACTGCTTCCATTTCCACACAGCGCCACCGCCGGTGTGATTCTAACTGACTCTATGTCAAGACACAGCACCGGACTCCGGTGTCTGCCTTTGTGCTGCAGCTTGGCGTACTTGGCTCAGCCTGGGCAAGATACGGAAGAGCTTGCAAAGCGAAGCACAAGAAATGCAAAGCAAAACTCTAGGAAAACATGCAAAGTAATGCGGCTTTGAATCATGTATTTCCCCACATCTTTGTGTGGGGTTCTTGTTTTTGGTTCTGCATCCCGTCCGCCTCCTCCTCCTCCTCCCGCTCCCGTCGCCTCCTCCCGTCACACACAACTTGTCCACACCACTACTTGTCCACACACAACTTGTCTTCACACTACTTGTCCACACACAACTTACTCACACACAACTTACTCACA
>Ga0126342_10004853_pt1 | contig 23179 bp, 14 predicted proteins | sample Cyp1metagenome_FD_92528 | JGI IMG/M metagenome (GOLD analysis project Ga0126342, IMG submission 92528) | Coral microbial communities from Lord Howe Island, Old Settlement Bay, Australia - Cyphastrea 1 metagenome | ecosystem: Host-associated > Invertebrates > Cnidaria > Coral ...
CCAGAAGATATGCCAGATAGAATGTCAAATAGAATGTCAGAAGATATGTCAGATAGAATGCCAGAAGATTTGCCAGTAAGAAAATGTATAAATGTCATGGTGGGGATCACACGAAGTAAAATATTTTTTTTTTAATACACATGTATAAAAGAAACATAGAATTAACATCTAAATATATCTAAACTATGTCTGATAAACGTGTATAAAAATGTATAAAATACATAGAATTAAAATCTAAGCATATCTAAACTATGTTTCGTAAAAAATGTAATGAAATACAATAATACATCATAATACATTGAAATTGAATCGTACGTTTCCGCGCATAGAAAAAACATGTCTCATGAAGAATATCCAAAAATAAACATCATCAGAAAGCCTCGTACAGTATTGAATCGGTTCATTTTTGGAGTACAGATCTGGGTAAGTTATAATAATTCACTAACCAGACATGTGGAGGACTTGCAAGTCACTTTGCACGATTGAAGCAGGCTTAGAATTGGTAATCAATTGATAGCAAGTGCATGTATATCGACATATGTATAATATAATATCGTTGTTTGCCAAATATTGCCAAAAATAATATTGATGTAATATGTCAGATAGTATTTATGTCTTGCATAAATGTTCCCCATTCATGTTGATTTCACGTCATCATGTCAATCCCTCCAGCCACAAATCCCAGCTGGGTTAGTTCATCTTCACCCAACATAGCTTCTTCTCGCCACCTCAAAAAAATGCTAACATCAACCAACCATCATGTATCTAAGTGGTATCGACGTAATTATATCTAATGATAAGTTCGCATATATGTCACGATAATGAAAAACACCAACACATTTCTATAAAGCTTAGATCATCGTGAATCTGATAATATTGATTTTACACAAAACAACATGTGATATATTGTGATATCATGTAATATAATGTGAATGAATCACTATTATTATGAATATCCTGGGTCATATGTGATTATAGCTGTAATAACTATATAAGTATACATAATGAATCACAAAATATCATGAGATTATAAAATCTCGTTAATTCCCAATGAATTATCACATAATATAATTATCATTGTTTGTCTGAAAATAGGGTACCCCTAAACCTAAACCCAATGGTGCATCATAATAATTCCCTAATGATGGTATACCGTATACCCCATTTCCAGACACACCCTATTGCTTGGGAAACTGGTCCAGTCCTGGCTTTCAGCAGGCCGTTCTCGGGCCTGCTTTTGAGCACAGGGGATCGCATTCAACAAGGGCACTGATCAGAATCGTATCATGATTATAGTTTTATATAATGTTTAATTGATGATTATTCAACAAGGATGTTTTTAAATATGTTTCTTATATGTTGTTTATTGACCGTTTATTGAATGTTTCTTTTAATGTTTCAGGATTGCGTTCCGAAATGGGGTGTTTCTCATAAATCTAACCAACTGGGCCATCCTGAACTCTGGAGCTTCCTCTCTTATGGGGCCCCTGCCAAAGCATCCAAATCATCCAAAATGTGTCCCTCAAGGGCAAGATCAACTGGTTGGTGGTTTCAACCCCTCCGAAAAATATTAGTCAGTTGGGGTTGCTATTCCTAATATATGGAAAAAAAAATGTTCCAAACCACCAACCAGTCAATGGTTTTGGGGTACCGACATTTTCCGAAAGATCCAGAAAAATAAATCAGAAATAAACAGAACAGTTTCCAAGATATCGCACTAATATCAATGATTCTTGCAGCCAAGATGCCTATACATACCATCCCCCAAAATACCCCTGAGAATCATTCATGTTGAGAGGAACCTGATGGCTCAACCGTTCATTCTTGGGATGGAAGACTTTCCGGTCAAAATCTGGCAGTAACATGTTGTAGACATTCAACGAAAAGTGCGTTTCCTTCGCAATCTGAGCTTCCAGGGACCACATTTTGCGCCATGACTTGACGTCTGGCCAAGTAGCTGGATTCTGATAGAAATCTTCCTCCATACCTCAAGAGTACTGAAACAACTCATCCATTGACCTTTCATTGGCCCAGTTATTTCATGACCCCCAAAGAGGTGACCCTCGGTCACATCTCCAAACAGCTGGAGTGATCCAGCAGCAACGCTCCGACAACGCTCCGGCTTTCGTAACCATCTATGAAGCTCTAAGGACGGGGGCTAAAAACTTTCTGGTCATAGTTGGTCCATGTTAACTCACCTCTCCATGTTTCACTGGTTCTCTTATCTCCTACCATTCAGGAGTTGGTCTATGAAATCCACAACTTTGAGACTTAGCCATCTAGTTTTACTTAAGGTAAATCTTCCATTTCTGCCTGGTACTCTCTGGTTATTTAACATAGGGAAAATGCTCCAAGTTGATATAAATGATATGATGATTTGATTTACCCCATTAAAAATTGTGATTGTCCACAGCTACGTTAAAAAACCAGGGGGTTTTTATCTCGGTCCATCTCAGTTGTTTCACCCAACAAACGCCCCGGGCCGTGTCTCCAAGTCATAGCCGCCTCTTCTTTCTCGATGGGTTGGTGAATGGCTCCGGATTGCCGCCTCAAAGCTGTGACCGAAAAAAACCGAAAATGGTACAGGATGGGGCCCCCAAGATAGCTAAGTTGGTTTATAAATGGCTTAACAATGGTTTATGGTAGATATAACTATAGTTAATGGGGATTATAATGGTTTATAAACCAACTTATAACTGGGGGGCCCCATCCTGTACCCTCTGGTGATGAAAAAAACGCGCCTTGCGAAGTGGATTTCATCACCCTTTCTTTACAGCTAAATCATTAGAGACCACCTACAATGGCCCCCCAGTGATGTGAATGTTGGTTTATAAACCCCATTAACTGTTATAAGTATCATAAACCATAGTTATTGGAGTTATTTGCACCAACTTAGCTATCGTTTGGAGGCCCCACACTGTATCTCGGGTAATTGAACATAGCTATGGAAAATTGCTGGTTTATAGATGATTTACCTCTTGAAAAATGGCGATTTGCCATGGGTACTTTAAATTGCCACAGGGTAAATAAATGTACTATGGATAATTGTCAGAACAATAATAAAAGAACAAACGCACCAAAATATTATATAGGGAGGAACGGCTCTATGGTTTCGCATGGTTACGCGCACCCCTAGAGTGTTTTTGAAGCTGCACATCAAATTATATTGTTCCAGTCCATTGGTACACCCTGGAGCTGCTGTACTTGTGTTTACATGTATGTATCTATGCGTGCATGTATAAATGTATACACATATCACATACGGACTCTGTGTGTGTGTGAGCAGTACAATTCTATATGTACGTATTAAACGAAAAAAAACACAGTCCATGGAATTCCATAGCATGCTATAGATGACATTCCATGGGTCTACTTGACATTACATTGCATTTAAAAAAGTCTTCAATCTGAAACCCTTCCAATCCTGATTTGACTGGTTCTTTTAATAGCCATCAGCTAGGGTGTGATCCTTTACAGCTATCTGTTTATGTATATATTCATCGATATACACATATAAAATCACATAAATACACATGTTATCCTGCAAAAAGAAAGCGACATGTAATATTCCCGCATCTAAACGACTAGTACGATGCACAACAATCCATCAAACAGTCAAACCACGGTTCACTCAGAATATGTGTACACCAGTCTACACTCTATGGTAGGCAGAATATCAAATTTGCTCCGTTCAAAGCCCACAATAAACATCAGCTATACATTGCCATAGATGGGGGCAACATTTTTTCAATTCCCAAATGCTAGGACTGTTGATGGCGTTGGGTTTATCACACACATTATTCCAAGATGAATAGTATGTATATATATATATATATATGTTAATTCATTTATTTATTCTTTCATGTATTTATTTATTTATTGATTTATTGTATATCTACTATATGTATATATATATTCCATATCCTATTCTATATTCCATCTACCTTCCAAGAGTGGATCATGTTGCGAGCATTCACCAGCAGCAAGCACTGAGCCTCCCTACTTCTTGAGATAAGTAACTAACCTGTCCGAGCAGGACAGAATGCTTTAAGCTTACGATGTGGTTTATATTCAAGTCATTTCCGGCCAGTACCCTCTGGTTATTAGACAAAGCTATGGACAATTGCCCATTGAATAGATGATACACTGTTTTTTTTTAGTGATTCTCCAGTTCGTAAACCTTTAAATAACCAGAGGGTAATCTTTGATTACCAGCCAGCCATCTTGAGAGATCCTGTTCTGAAAAACGAATGTTCCACCCAAGGTTGGCTTACAATTCCATGCGTTTATCATCCTAGAATTACCAGGTCTCTTGATGACTCAATTGGTTTTATGTTCCCTTTTTCTGCCTAACTGGCAATGAAAACATCACACATGAAAACTTGAGTCTGCAATGCAACACGGCGAAAGCTAACACAGAATCAACATACACCAACTTGAGTTCCTCTGAACATGGGAGGGCCGTACCCAAGTGCTGGCATTTCAATGAGAAAATAAGGATAAACAATTGGATTTGGGTGGTACCCTATCATGGTCAATCTTTGATAGTCCACAAAAACATGTAATATTTTGAACTAGAAATATAAATGATAGTATATTGAGAGTTGCTTGATATTTCTATATTACAATTTAGTATTTATTACCAGTCCACTATTTTACATGATAGTCCACTATTCATAGTCAATATACCATCTGGTTATCTAACATAGCCATGGAAAATCACCATGCTATTTATAGGTAAACCGGTAAACCATGTAAACCATCTATATACCATGTATTTCTATGGCCAGGCCGGGTATCTTGTAATCTTTTGCTGGTGGAATTCTGCTCCAAAATAGCAAGCAACTCTCCAGGGCTTCCATGGGGATAGGGCGGCGACGCCACACCTCGCAAATGAACAGTGACAAGGAGGTGATACTGTTGCTCTTTAAAGCACACAGGGCACGCATATTATAATTATAATTATAGAAGTTATGTAATATGGTTAACTATATAATCAACATGAATACACAGTACATCAGTACATGGATGGTGTTGGAAAAGCTGTCCAACAGAATCACCTCCATATCCTCCATGAAATATACAGTCCACACAACAAATGTGATTTGTCATCAAGCAAAATGACAACCTCGAATTCGATTAACCAGCTCACATAGGATCCATGTATATCCATGTATGGTATATATATATATATGCTAACATTATCTAACATTGGGGGTATATTGATGGTAAATGTTACCATATATATCCATATATAGCATACATGGATCCTATGGCAGGATTCACAGTACTAGTACCGGTACCACATAAATATGTTGGGCCCGCCGCAAGTTCACTCTCGACTCTAAACGCCGCCTTCTGAGCATTTCCGCCAAATCCTTTTCCACCACATCGCTGCGAACCTGGGGGAAACCGCTGCTGAGGGGTAAAGGACAGGCTGCACCAGGCATGCGTTCTAGGAAATTGTGAAAACCAACGAAGACAGATACCGGCAACACAGACTTCTACTGTATTTCTAAGAGCTGTCGTATTAAAAGGGTTGCGGCATTGCCTCACATTTTATCAAGTGTCCACCATGTTTTGATCACTTTTTTTTCCGTCTGATTCCCCGTTGTGAAAGAAATTCTTAGTGCACAAAGAAAGAAGTTCTATGATCAGAATTGGTTAGACCTCAGAAAAACCTCAGAAAAGTGAAGTTGGTCAACTGTTGGGGGGAGCACTGGTAAACCCTTGCTGCCATACCCATGGATCAACTCGTACCTTCTGAAGTATTTGGGGGCTGATTTACAGGCTTCAGTCGGTTTTTGGTACCATCGATTAGGTATGATTAGGTAGCATGTGGATGAAAAATACCTACGAAAAAGAGATTCACAGTCGTAGCATTTGGGGATGATCAGTCCCTGAAATAGCGAGACTTTGGGGCGAAAAAAAAAATCTGGCCATCCGTTGGGCTCCCGTGCGCAGTTGTCCATGAACACACCAGGTTGAAATTTTTCAATGACCAGCACCTGGCAGGGGAAACCATGGTTCTTCCATACCGTATGGAGACCATATATATCACAACTCCTTTCCAATGAAACGACCAAAATTTGGTTGTTAACATAAACTATGATCATAAACTACCAATCCTACCACTATTACCCTTTGGTAAATTAACATAGACCCTGCCAGATAGGGGTTGGAAGACTAGTTTCCACTATAAATTGGTCATTTTCAGGGTCAACAAGTTAATTTACCAGAGGGTAATGTTCAACTATCATGGTTGGTTGTTCCACTATTTATGTTCAACTATCTTCCAGATCACCATCACCACGTGGCTGTTTTTTTTTTCTGATTTTCGCTGACTTCACCAGAAATGAGTCGTGGGTCCCCTCGAACATTGGTCCCTTCAACTGTGAAACAGACCAGCCACAGGAAGTAGTGCTCCCCGATTTTGTTTGTTGCTTTAGTTTCACCCCGTTAACTAGTTATACTAGTTCGCATGCAGACAATGAATCAGTCCTAGCTAGCCTAGTTATAAACCAAAATAGATCATAATCAACCAAATCCAATATCAACCCCATCTTCAGTATAAAAAATCATGTTTTTTTCTTCATGGGGTATAATCCATGAACTGATCTTCCAACTCAGTTATACAATTACCACAAACACGAGTTGCAAACATAGAGTTAAGAACAACTATAGTTATCATCACCATACACACTACAAATCTAGTTATAAACCCATGAACAAAACATCAATAGACACTATATAATTACATACACTAGTAAATCACTAGTATACAGTTAGATCCCACAATTATAGTTGGTTAGTAGTTATATCCCATCCGCAGCTGCTGGCGCATTTCAAGGCGCCTGTTTCAAGGCGCCTTTGCACTCGTGCCACAGGATGCCACGCTCCTCGCTAGACTCGGGGGTTTATGGTGATGAAACTAACTCTATATGACATAATATATATAATATATACATATATATATAATATTATGTAAAATATTATCATATATGTGTAATTATACATAATATCATATATATATATATATTGTTATTCAGGTGTTTTTTGCTTCAGTACAGGATCTCTTATGACTGTTTACTATTGTTTAGTATCATTTTTTGACCCATACCCATACTGAGCGTTTTTATATAACCACCCAGAAAATCCCAATAACCAAGAATATATCTCCCATGGGCTACGTGTAGAGTATCAATATCCTGAAAGTCAAATTAGATGACGGACCATAATTTGTAATGGTCGGTCATTTAATTTGACTTTTCAATACTTTTCAGGGATATTTATTAACTGAACTGAACTGTGTGTCTTAAAGTCATCTTACATGGTCCATATTGGACAACACGGACTTAAATCGGATCCAGACATGATTGGAGCTGATTTGATCAAGCGAACAAAGGGGACACAAATGGCCAATCTTAGATACCCGGATTTTTTGTGCTTAGTTAGTTGGTCAGTATATAACATTATAATACATTATATAACTACAAATTAACAAAAACACACTGAAAATCATCAATGTTTAAAGGATTGCGTAGTCTTCCAACCTTTCTTTAGGATCTACGCGAGCTGGGGGGATGGTATATGTGACATTATGTGACAACATATAAATTCTAAGTTATGGAACATGCATGAACATGCCCCATTCATCGATAACATAATATTACATTCCCATTAAAACATATCAAAACCCTTCGTCCAGTTCGGGGATTGCCCAGCTTGCCTTGATTTTTCGGGGTAGTGCCATGTGTTACCCGGTTGACCCAGTCGCTTCGCACCTCCGAATAGTCCGGTTTGATCAACTGCCTGACACGTCAATGACCAGCGCAGGAGGACGTGGGTTGGGCAGCTATGGATTGAATGATTCAAGGAGAAATGATTCTGAGAAATGGAAGGAAAACAAGGTATTTAGGAAACAATCCCTTCGTCTTAAAACGAGTTATACGCAATTTCAAAATAAATGATCATCATCTTCCTTGTTAAATTGCCATTTGGGAGTAAAAACCCGAAATTCAGACACATCCATTTTTCGGGTGTCCGATTTGGATTTTCCTGACCAATTCTGGGGTACCTCTGTTGTGAAATCACTGAAATCGGCGACTCGCTCAACAACTTGATCATCATGGTGTATCTGTGCAGTATCCCCATGTATTATGGTGGTTTAACTGTATAACTGTATAACGGATAATGATGGATACATGTTCATGTTCAGTAAAATGCATGGTGTATCCCGGATATATCCCCTTGAAGGGACCAAGCCAAGCAAGTTTTTCTCCTCTTGAAGGTGTAGGGCATGATCTCGCCCACTTCGCAGAAAACATCATGGCAGTGTGAACGAAGTCTCCGTCTGAAACATCGGTTTAAGTTGAAACTAGCGAGAATTCGAGAATGATTGATTTCTGCCAACATCATGGTTTCAAATCAAGAATCAGAACCTTCAAATATGTTCAAATAATCAAATCCAGGCCCCTACATGTCACTGCCAGAGTCATGAGCTAGAGTCAAGACGGTCTGCCATTTTGACATGGAACCCGTCCCTAAAAATCATATGCTTGGGAAACTCTTAGTAGCTCCTTGGTTCACCAGTTAACAGGAAACTATAGGCAAATAGATACCATCAGCTCCAAATCGCTCCCTCCTAACCACTGTATTTTACGCTTTAGGCTTGGTAGCAAGTGAGACATGCCACTGTATAGGGTCAGTATAGACCCCTAAACAACAAATCCGAACCACTGGATAGTTCAACCATGTTAAATCAATATAAATTATAGTTAAAGGTTTGCAGTTAAACAGGGGTCTCTGGAAATGGATTTGAGGTCCTTGGTTTTTACTTATTTCTTGTTTGTGACATCTTTTTGTGGCAAAATAGTTCTAAATACTGTATCTGACCAATAACTATGATGTATATTTTCAACAGGTATTTGGCATGCGTATATCTTGAAAGAAAAGGGCATTGGACTATTGATACCCAAATACCTACAGTATGGGTGCATGCCAAGCAGCACTTACAATCATCATTCGAAATGCAATTGGGTGCTTGGTTGTGTTTGGCGGTTTCACCCTGTGGCTGCTCTACCATTGTGCTGCCCTGTTGAAGTACTGGGGCCATCCATAGTTTGTGCTGACTTAGATGGTTTTAGTCGTTGGGATCTAAAGCCAACCGTAGCACTTCAACCATCCTGGTCCTGTGGATAATTTATGAACACTTAAGTGCAAACTGGTCACACGGGCATCCTTGACATGTTTTTTCCCAAACACCATATGTTCCCATTCAAAATTGCTTAAACTACCTCTGATATCTCTGATTCTTAACGTATTCTTAATGTTGGCCCATCACCGCCATTGGGACAATGCCGGGATGGCTTGGGGGTGTGGCGGCCGGTGGTGATCTTCACCTGTATGGTTGCCATCCTGTTGGTGGGTGAGTGGCAGATTCTTGGTATAGGAACCCCATCGGTGCAAATAAATCGACCAAATATGAAGCGTTGTGATTGATTTGGGGACCCCAAAGCCCGGAAGATCGGCAGAAAAACACTGCCCAAATCAGAGCGCTCCAGCGCGCGAAACAATGTTGGTATTCACTGGTCGGTTTTGCCTAAGTCCTGAAGATTTCTGCACCCTGACAGGCCCTGACATCGGCAAACAAATGCCCAAATCCCAGGGAACAAGGCAATAACCCACCAAGCACTCAGGATATAGGCATTGATTTTTTTGCCCAACTCAGGGTGATTTCTGCGGCCTGGCTTCGACACTGTTCATTACCTCCTTAAACGCGGGGGTTACTAAACGGGCCCATTTCATTCCACCGGCACTTCCAAGATCTATAGCTCAACAACTGTTTAAGGTACGAACAGGTCAGTGCAGAGTTTTAACTGTTGAATATAAAGCAAAGTCGGAACTTGGGGAATGATGAACTATGGAGACACTTGCCACTTGCGCATAGCACTCAAACTAAATATAGAGATTGGAAACCTTAGTGAACAAAACTGTTTCTGTGTGTTCACGTATTGTGGCTTTAGATTCAAATGCGACACACACCATGGGAAATCACAAAATCCAAAGCCAAAAATCAGATGCTGCATGGGGCTTAGTGGGATATACAGATTTATACTTTCATGGGATTCCAATTGTTCCATTACTTGGGGAATCCATTATATGTTTCCTTGGGGATCTTGAGGCTCCAGGAACGCTAAGAACATGATGATGGCGAGAAAAACCATTGGGATATGCATGGGCATATAATGGCATATATTGGTTTATAACTCACCATTGATTGGAGGGTTTTGGAAATGGATTCTGTGGCCAAGAAAGTCAATGGGCTGGTTTTATTGTATATACTTTGCGTTGATAATTTGATTTGTTGTCTTACTTACACTTTCTTAAAGGGAAACAAATTGATAATTGATGGTTATCCAGCCTCTATAAATGCGATCATGCTCATAGTTTTCTGCCATCATGTTTCAAACTTGCTTGCTGTAATTTGACCCCACTAAATCCCAGTCCCACAAAAAAAATAATGCTTAAACCTCACTGAAGTCCCAACGGTTCATGTTGAAGCCTCATAAAAACCAGCAGTTTTCACAGTGAAATCCAGCATAAGGTTATATTTTTCCTGCTATCTCTTAGCGGTTCCAATGCCTGACGGTGCGTCCGATCTTCCAACAGGCTTGAGCAAACTCCTGCCGTCGTGTCACCCGGGTACTGTCGTTCGAAATTTGTGAAACATCATGATCTAATATCAAAAAACACATCATCAAATTTGATAGGCTCAATCCATAATTACTGAATGATCCCATCCCCCTAAAATTTCTCCATACCACCTAAATGGTCCCAATTTTGTGGCAAATCCCGACTGAACCATGGTTTCTAAGGTGGTGTTTAATATTAGGGGAAGGGATTATGTATATCTGAATATCGCTGATGTAAATATCAAGGATGATCAAGGTATTGGCCATAGCGGCTACAGATGGTGGTCTAGGCGACGCAGTTTCAAGCAGACAAACATATGCCCAATGTATACACCATGTTCTTTTATACACTGATTGCCTTATTGGGGCAATTTTTAGAACGCACCCAAAAACCAATGCTTCCCAATCGTTGTATCTATTGGGTATGGATCAATGTGTATTATACATGTATATATAATATATATATATATACTGTATAGTACAAGTAGGTATGCAAATATGGTATATGAAGTGTATACTATCCACATTTACTCTCGACTCTCGCATGAACTCGAAGGAAAAAAACACATAAAAAAATACATTAACAATCATTGACACACCCAGATACTCCATGGTGCTGGCATATTTTTTCCATCATTTACCCAAACAATCACCCAGTTATGTAGGTGAATATACCAGCACCATGGAGCATATGGGATAAACATGACCTATCCCTTCCGTTAAGATATCTCCACAGCCCTTCCGTTTCGTGTTGGATGTCCTGTCGAGTCAGGACCTCATTCTGATCGATGCCCGTTTCGACTTGGTCCAAGCGTTTCGCCAACTCCTGGGAGGATTTCCCAACGAAAGGAACGAAAGGGACGCTGGTGATTTCCCTAGGCTAAACATATAAAATCATGGAAAACCCAGCATTTTGTAGATGATCATATAGTCTGATATTTCGTTTTTCCCATTTAACACACCTTTCTGTTGTATTTTTCCCTTAGGGTACTTGACCCCGTGATTTTTGATCCCAAAAAAAACGGAGGATTCAACCAGCAGCAACCAACACACGTGGGGAATCGAACAATCCAAGCGACAGAATTTGAGCCTGGCCTTTTCACCAAGAAAAATGGTAGGATATCAGCAACAAACATGGAGAGATTGAACCATGGTGGCCCCCTCAGTTTTGGGTCTGTCCTACAAAATCACCAAGGATCTGAATGGAATCGATAGGGAATCATTGATTGATAAAAATGTGAAACATGGTTAATGATTCCTTATAGAATTTTAAAGATGTTTAATTTTAATGGTAAAACAGAGTTTCTGATTCTTACTGGTTTATTCATCATTAAGAAACAGACCTTCACGGTTTTTGATCTCTAATGGTGATGTTCTATCCAATGGAACGTTCACCATTGAGGAAGTCGTGGCTATTTGACCAAGTCATGCCAGTTTCGTCACTTAGACGTCGCACAAGTTATTGCGTGCCCCCTAAAAAACGTAGATTTCCCTCAAGGTGTTTTGCAGATTTGGAGGAGTCGAACAGAACTCTTTACAGTCAAACAACAATGCTGCTGAACCATGGAATGACCAATTCATGGCTGCTTTTCTTGAGAAAAATTGGGAAGCCGATTCGGCTTTTGGAAAGATCAAACATGTCTAAGGCCTAAAGGATTAAAGGGGCCTCGGGGTGATCCACCACCATCAAGAAGTAGAGCTCAGAGCTCGCTCATGTGCTGGCACTCAGAACATCTTCCGTGCAAAATTGAAAATGATACTACTCAGTACTCCCCAATTTTTCGAATGGTTTCCAAAACTCATCAGAACATGGCCAATCTTAGATACCCTGTAAGAAATAAATTCTTTGCTGGTGAACGTAGATAATCTCATTGATACCAAAAGACTAAAGGATTAGTTTCTACCCATCCAAGATTGCCCTAGTTATTCTCCCATTGTATTCCCATCAACCAGTATACATTGTTATATTATATATTGTTAGACATACACCATATATCCACTATAAATCCATTATAAATCCACTACCCATCCAAGATTGACCCAGAAAAAAGGGTTCATACCTTTTACCCATCTGCATCCCATTCAACCTTTCTTGCCAGTGGGATGAGAGTGCACCTTGATACTTCCAATGTTGGTGCCCGAAGTGGATTGATTTGACTTGGAGCAAGTAACCCCAGCAACTATATAAGCAATCATCAGATTCAAATTGACAAATGACATATAACTCGAAAAAGCTCTTGTTGTTGATTAATCAACATATATTATCTCGAAAAAAAATATATCAACTATAGTCATGATTAATCAACAATATTTTCCCAGAAATTTATTGGTTGAATCCCCCATATTGAAAAAGGGTAGATCTCCATATTGTTGATTAATCTGATTAGATCCCGGTACATTTTTCTTGTTGAGATTCACTGATATTTCTTGCTTATCAGCAGAGAATTGTTTCGAACACAACTTTTTCTATGTCTTGGTTGACCGCCAGAAAAAACAACATAACTCGACTAACTAGAGAATCAACATTCCAAACAGCTAATTCATCGAACAAAATTGGCCATGTTCCACAATAGATATCCATATATCCATAGATATGATATGTGAAATATTATCAGAGAGCACAAGCTGTGCTCATCGCTGTCCTTGATCAGCGGAGGAAGCACAACCCCCTCAGTGGATAGCGGCTTGGGCCAATTCGGCCAATTCGCGACATTCCGAGGCCAATTCATCCTAACTAGGTAGGTAACATGCAATATATGATAACATATATGATAACGTGTGACAACACATAACACATGTCATGGTGTCTGTCTATCCAGCCATCTATTTTGTTAGCTACCCTCTGGTAAACCTTTACATGACTATGGAAAATCACTATGTTTAATGGGTAAATCAACTATTTCTATGGCCATGTTCAATAGCTTTTTGTATGTTTACCAGAGGCTAATGATCTCTATTAATTGTATAGCCTCTGGCAGACCTGTTTTTGCGGAACAAGTTTGCTGTTAGTCCAGGACTGTCCAAGTTAAGTTTGGCTGTAGAATGGTGGTGTGATTGGTGTAGATACCTATTGAAAATTGCAATTTATAGTGGATTTACCAATTAAAAATGGTGATTTACCCATTACAAATGATATCACCATCTGTTTGGTGGTGCAATAACCATCTTAAAAAATGATGGACTTCGTCAATGGGTTTCGGATGACAACCCATATATGATGGAAAATAAAAGCCATGTTCCAAACCAACAACCAAATAATAAATCATTCTAATCATGTGGGTACTGTAATCATACTATACATTGAATGTATGTTTGTAAATCGTGCAGCACTAGTTTCATGCAGTTCTACAATACATCCTGAAAACAAGTGACCATGAATGGATGCCTAATAATGCCATTCCCCTAAACCATGTGGCCACCCAACAAACAAAGGGGTTCCAGGGTGGTATTTCAAGGATCGAGGACCGTGGACGGCACATCTTGTCGATGGAACAAATGAATGCAGCGATAGACATCCCAGAAATCCAAAATATAAGCCACAAAATAGCAATGTTCTACCCAAACATCTTGCAAAGCAGTACTGAATCTCATGTTGCCCATGCTCTAAGCTTTTAGGGGGTCAAAAGGTTGCTAGAGACTTGATTAATGAGGTCACGCCACCAGATCCAACATTTTGGTCATGTCATGTATGTCAACATATATCAACTATCCTGATCTATCCTGATTGTTGTGTTTTTGGTATTGCCGAGTATTGGTTTGAAGTTACCCATTGATAGCCTAGTCGTTCAAGTTTGGGGACTCCTCAGCTCAACATACTGAGCCAAGGTTGCGAACGAGCCCGCACCACATGGATGGGCAAAGTCCCGAAAAATAATCCCAATACTCCGTTGAATGATGTTGCAATGTTGGGCGAAACTCAATAGCGATAGCCAAGTTGGTGAACATAACTCGAATAAAAATTGTTTATGGTAATTAGGATATGATATATATATATATCACTATACTTAATAGTGTTTATAAATGGTGTATATATATATATCATATATATATATATATATTATACATGGTTCATGGTGCAGCATTTCACAACAGCAGTGCCAGTCTTCCTCTCGCTAAGACCAACACCAAGGTACCCATCCTGACACTGCCGGGATGCCAATGCCACGTGGCATGTGTCAGATCGACTGACTGATAAAAATTTCATGATTTTATTTTACATTGCCAATCTTAGATACCCTGCATTTTTTTTGTTGCTGGTTAGTAGACATTCCCATTAATACCAAAAGACTAGTTAGGATTAAAGTATCCATGTAAGATTGACCTAGTTTTTAGTTTATAGTAATTTATGTAAATCTATCTAGATTTATGAAGACTATGATTTATGTGTGTGTAACGGGGACATGGGGACATCATCAACCAGCATCATTTGACCAAAAAATCATTGCCAGATTGGTCTCAAGATTGGAATTCCTGCAGGTTTATCCATGTCAATATAAAGCCAAGTTACAATATTACCCTCTGGTAAACGTTCACATAACTATGGAAAATCACAATTTTTAATGGGAAAATCCACTATTAATGGTGATTTTCAATAGCTACGTTAAATTACCAGAGGGTAAGCGGTTTTGAGACAAACCCTAAGATGGTCGTAGACTCTCCGTGCCCGGGGATGAATTGTGCATTTGGCGCCATAGCCTGTGGCATCCTGTGGCGTCTTGCCTCTATAGCCATCCATTTAGTGCGTACGAGGTGGTGCCCCCCCAGTTATAAACACCATTAAGTATAGATCGATATATCTATCATACCCTAACTACCATAAACCACTTTTATTAGAGTTATGTTCACCAACTTAGCTAACAAACTGGGGCACCACTTGTAGGGATATCAACTAGAATTATATTCACCTGTCATCGGTTGCGTGGCTTGGCTTCCTGGATTTCGACACCAATTTGCTTCAACAAGACCCAAAGCAAGCCACCCAATGATACTTCAAGCATGTTCAAGCAAAAACTGATCTACATGATCCACTATATCCACTATTTGACAGATGGAATTGACATGACGCCTTTCGCATTTTTGTTTCACAACGAACTGGACTCATTTAAGGTTTCATCGTGTTTCACCTTCCAATTCCTTACCAAGAATCGGCGACTGAAGATATCCAGGGATCTCACCATCCCGGCCCCGGCCTTAAGGGCCAAGTGCCATGGCGACGTACGCGCGGCGCTCCGGAAAAGTACGCCCACGAAGAAGTGTTTGTGTTTTGTTTACGTCGTGAAGATGAAAATTAAAGGGGGTACCAGTTATCCTCCAACATAGACCCTGCCAGAGGCCTGGAAGATTAGTTTCCAGCAAGAATTGATGATTTTCAGGGTACCTGTTGATAATTTTACCTACTGGGTACTGCTGGATATGGCCTTTTTTGGGGGTTCCATGTGTCAAATTTAGCGGGCGTAGTCCAAAAATTCAAGAGTACATCCAAATTATGGCAATTGTGATAGGGGAAAACGAATTCCTAAGCAATCGGGTTTGGGATACCCCTTTTGGAAACAAACCCTTCTAGTCTGTTTCAAAAGATTTATTGGATCAAATTTCGATACAAAAGAAGGGATTATGTCCATTGGTTCAATAGAATAACTATCTCAGTTTTTTGGATAACTGTTTACGCTTACCGCTTTGCTAATTCTGGCGAGATCTCAGGTATCCAAGTAGTGTGGTTCTGCTGGTTGCGCTGGTTGCGCTGATTGGCATCCATCTTTGGTATCACTTTGCTACCTTGATTGGCCTGAGCAAGCTGTTGAATTGATGTTCAGATGCTGGCCATACCACTACATACTGTGGATATCTGTGGATGGTTGCGAAATCCTGCGGCAGGGTAATTGGTAACTATGAAACACTGGAAGTAATGGGATTATAATGGGATGCTTACCATCTAACTAACTCGTGCAGGATTTCGCAACCATCCACAGTATAGATATATAAAGACTGAGGTGCTTATATAATTAGGTCAGACAAAACGTTTCAGAAGGAGGCCAAGTGTAAATCATTGGCGCTTGGATGCCCGTGTTTGTAGATCAAATATGATCAAATCACTGTTGTCTGCGAGGAAGACAAAAACACATTTGTTTGATCAACCGCCAATACAGCAAGCCTGAAAAGCAATTTGTTACTGTTCTAGCAGGATTTTAATACTTGTGCATCTTTCTGGATATTCTTGGGCGTTACTAGAAAGGTCTAGGAAGCAAAACAAAACTAGTCGACAGAAACATAGACCTATGTAAACCTGTGCGACACTGTGAAACCGGCCATAGTATATTATACATATATATATATACACTGTATATTATACTCATATATATATCATGTATTATTCATATATATAATTTGCCGTGTCTTTGGACAAATGCAGCATAATAATAATAATCACTCACACATCTGGCATGTTCAATATTTTGTATCATACCACCGTATACCTCCAACTGTAGATGGAAGAAATCCTACACCAGTTGGTAGATGGTTTATTTATCCCACTACAATTCCATTAGTTACAGCGTTTCATAGTTACAAATAGTTCCCTGCCTGGTTCAGGATTTCGCAAGCATCCACAGTATGAGTCATCATTTTGAAATGTGGCCCAACAAATTTCTAGGTATCACTTCAGCTCATGACTTTGAAGCAATATTTCTGAACATTCATGCGTGAAAAAAACTGGTTGGTGGTGTTCGCCATCTTGAAAAATATTAGTCAATGGGAAGGACTATCCCATATATCATGGAAAATAAAAAATGTTCCAAACCACCAACCAGAGAGTCATCCTTTCCCAAGGCTTCCTTGTCAGGTCATTCAAGTTGATTCCCCAGGCACTGCTTTTTTTTTGGGGCAGATCGCCAGCGACCGGCACCGCCACGGAACAAGTTTCCAGGAAGCCGTGGGTGGTCGCTATGACAGGCATCGGAATGTCAAATGGGTAAGTCTTGATTTCGCCAAAATTTAAAACAATGGCAAGAAAAATCACCAAATCGCCGCTGGCAATTGAGAGGCCCTGTTCTATTTCAATCTATTTCACATGGGTTTGTCTGAAAATAGGGTATATTCCCAATTATAGCCATTTAATAGGGATAATGATCAGCAAAACCATTGGGTTTAGGGGTACACAACATTTTCAGACACACCCACATGTCATCCAACATGGTTTATCTGTTGATGGTCATGACTGGACCTCAACACGACTGAAGAGGCGATGAAGAGTTCACACATGTCCACAATTCTGAGAGACCCCCACCTCTTGTACCCTCTGGTAAACTAACATAGCTATTGAAAATTGCCATGTTTAGTGGATTTGTAAACCACCTTTGATATCCTTGATCATGTCGTAGCTGTTTGATTGGTTGAGACACAAACAACAGTTTGATGTCTGCTTTGAAACAATTTTTGAAACCATGGCTTGTTGCTTTTCTCTTGACCGAACGCACGCTGCAAGTCTCACTGTGCGGCCAACAGAGCGAGTTCATTGGCTGAGTTAGATACTTGGAGGATCATCCCACTTAGTAAATTTTAACTGGTGAATTAGCCATTTTCAAGTCCCCACTTCTAACATTTGTAGCTGTCATTCTAACAGTTACAACTCCGATACGATTCGTGGGCTGATCTTCGTACCGACTCACGCAGTGTGGAAGCCATCTGGAACCTGAACGAGGTCCATCTGAAACTAGGCGAACGATGGGATTTCTGTCTGTGGAACTTTGAATTTGATCGCCTGTGTTTCCTTCCCATCAAAAACAACAAAACACCCCACCTAACCATCCATCCCATTGTTGTTTAGAACAAGGACTGGTGGATATTATGATGTGATTTATGTGATATTTTAAGTGTCCATCATCATCCATCCCAATTTTCCACAACGTGTTTTGCATTGCTTGGTCTTTTTTCAAGCTTCGGTCCTCCAAAAATCAATGGCTTGTCAAACATGGCTGGGAAATCCCAAAATCCATGGTAACATCTCCGGTGAGGTCTGCAGATGTGAGGCAAATGACGAATTACTTAAAACGATCTCTCTCTCTCTGTATATATGCATATATACATATATACATATATAATAATAGTAATAATAATATAATCATCATCATCACCATCATCATCATCATCATCATCATCACCATCACGTAAACCTCTCAGCACTTTCGCTGGACCTCCAAACACCCCGTTCCAGGCCTGCACAGGCTCTACCTGTACTCCAAGCAGGGAATGTTGGGTATAATGTGTCCACAAAGATGAAATTGAACTATAATAATGATAGTAATAGTTGGTACTATATTTCTACCAATAGTGAATATTAGTGGAATAGTAATATAATACCAACTATAATAGTAATAGTGAAATAGTAACAGGGAATATTAGTGGCATAATGTTGGTAAAACAATGCCATAAACCACCCATTTGGGAATGGTAACCATAGCACCTGTGAAAATGGTGATGACTGGGGGATGGTCTATTGTTGTTTTACCAACATTAATCAGATAAGGATGTGAATTGATTTGATATATGTTGATATAATGATATATAATGACATAACCAATCATGGGGGACCAAGATGAACAAATGACCAAGGACTGGTGGATATTATGATGTATTATGTGATATAATGTGACATCATGGGATATAATGGGATATGGCATGTGATAGACATGATCCAGCGATCTAATGTGATAGAAGACAATCAGGATAATCACAATGGTAACATAAGGGGATATCATGGACTGTTAGAACCAATACAATGGGAATAATATATATATATATGTGCATTCTGGGATATAATGTAATGGTATACATATAAGCATGTATATATATATATACATGATGGTGAAATCATGGTTTCCTGAAAGTCGGTTTCTAAGGTGATATAAGACCAATAATTATCATTTTATTGATGCATATATATATACACATATTTGTATACATAATAATATTACTGTATTGTATATTTTATTGAAGATATTTCATGGGATATAACGTGCCACAAAAAACACACCAAAACATGACCCAAAAATCCAACCTGTCGGATTGTTTGAAAAAACACTGCATCTGTACAACCCCAACATTCGAATCTCAATTGGACAGCAAATCCTTGATAATCCTTGATATTCGAATTTACGCTTGGATTTGCAGGTAATTATACCACTAATTATACCATATTATACCACTAATTATTCACTAATTTCCAACCTCTAAATTCAAACCACCCGCCGTTGGTGGCACCCATATGCTCCTCAGGTCATGGAAATTTCCATGATCATTAAAACACACGTTTAAAAAAAAAAAAACGTAACCAGCTAAGCAGCTAAGATTTATGTTTTCATGTTTCTACATGTTTCTACATGTTTCTACATGTTTCTACATGTTTCTACATGTTTCTACATGTTTCTACATGTTTCTACATGTTTCTACATGTTTCTACATGTTTCTACTAGTCAACTAGTCATTTGAAGGAAACCCAACAACAATCAGAACACTTCTAAATTTAGGAGGTCTTTTCATGTACGAAATCATCCTGTATTACCCTCCGGTGTCATCAAACATGGCTAGCTGGGAAATCTCCAATGTGGGCCCCGCCAGTTATAACTTGGTTTATAAACATCATGAACTATAGTTATCTAAACTTATTTGCGTATCATAAACCATAGTCTATTGGAGTTATGTTCACCAACTTAGCTATCATCAATCAGCTATAAATCCCATTAATTCATATTAAATCCCTTTGTTTCTTGGTTAAATCACCATGTTCCTATGGAAAAAAATCGTTTCCAGCCCCCGTTGAAAAACGCGAGCTTTGGTTGGGAAGCTCCAGGACTCCAGGACGGCTTAAACGCCTCCTTGGGCGGCTTTGATTGAGGACCATTGATCAGCATAAACGCCTCGTGCCCGACATGTGGCGTAAAAAGATGCAGAGAAGTCACATGCCGAGTTTTGATGCTTTTTCTTAGCCATATTAATCATCATATAACACCAATGAATGGTGGATTCCATCTCATACAATGTGGGGCCCCCAAAGGATAGCTAAGTTGGTGCTGTGCTTGCAATTAACTCCAATTTCACTATGGTTTATGATACGCACATAATTACAGTTGATGGGGTTTATAAACCAACAAACATCACTGGGGGGCCCACAGCCTAGGAAAATACTGCTGGGGATTTTGGACAAATCAAAGCAACAAAGTTCAACAAAGTGACCATTCCCAAAGTATAGGTAAATCATACCATCTGGTTATTTAACATAGCCATGGAAAATCACCATTTTTAAAAGGTAAACCATCTATAAATGGGCCATTTTCCATGGCTATGTTAGTCATAACCAGATGGTAAATCATACATGTCTATTGCCATTGCTAGTCAGACTATAACACAGGATTAAACCCTGATCCAACTCCATCGAATAGCCAGAGGCACACAACGTGGGGAGCAATTTCTTTTTGCGGCCCAGTGGTGAGTTGAAAATGCTTTAGAATACTACGGCTTAGAACATCATCACCAATAAATATCAAGAAATTAGTAGCAATCACCAATAACATATCAATTAATTATATTAAATATAAGCTGTACAAGACCTACGCAATGTCAGCATGTTTCCAAGATGTTCAAAGGAGAAACCACCACGGAAAAACCACGTCGTTCGCCGTTTCACTGTGGGGCATCCAGGATTGTGTTGACCAGTTTGACCAAAAACAAAGAAGTGTTGCACCCATACACTCCCCATGGTGCTGGAATATGTGCCTACATTGGCGTCATTGTTGGATATGTTTGATGTAATTGTTGGTAAAACAATAAAACATATGCCACACATGGAGCATTTGGCAATGTGAAACTGCTGTACTTCTGGCTCAGTAATTCATGTCATATTCGAAAAAAAATATTTAATTCGATTCATCAGTCTATCACTCTTATTCAACACATATCAACAAAGGCCTTGTTAATCCTGGCTAAAGATGTTCAAACATATCAAAATTGAAGCCACCAACAGCTCCATGAGAACTAATAGTTGAGCATTGAGGGATTAGTTTAAGGACATGACTGATGTCACCACTGAACATCACCCAACCATGAGGTATCTCATCTATAATTGCCATTCAAAGGTGATGTTTACCTTGAGCCCCAAAATGGGACATTTACCAATCTCTGATTAGTTTAAGGACCTTTGTTTACAGGAAACCACTGCGTAAAAACCAGAGTCATCAAGATTGCACAGAGATTTCGATCGAGATTTCGACAACATCGTAATGCGGTTTTTACTGAGTCACTGCTCACATGAGCCATGAAAGATCAACAATGCCAATATATATGGTTGGTTAGTAAATATTCCCGTTGTGGGTTGTAATAATCCCGATGAAGCCACGTGTATAAATAATACCCCTATCGTAACCAATCAGACATCAATTATCAGCTATACCCCCACAATCCCCCACATGTTTTGTACTTTAAAAACTTGTTAAACCCCCAATAAGAAACCTAGAATTCATGGCTAGCCAGTTGCAAGTTGGGTTATCAACCTGATGAATACTCTAGTTATGACTGAAGTATCATGAACCATAGTTATTGTTGAATTATAAAAGCATCAACTTAGCGATTTCGTTTACGGAGGCCTCAACCAGCTGTATTCAGCATGAAAAAAACTACAATTTCCCGTGAAGCCACCATTTGTTGTTGCAAAAAAAAAATCACAATGTTATCCATGTTCCTATCATTTTCCTATGGTTGTTGATGTTTTTTGTTTATCCATGTTCCCATCATATGTTCCCATGTTTTTTGTTGTTCATGGTTCCCTAACCCATCAACCATTGCCAATCTGAAAGATACCTGGCAAAAAAAAAAAACTATTTTTTAGCTGGTGAACGTGGATATTCCCATTGATAGCAAAATATCTGGGTAAATTATAATACTTCACTAACCTGAATTAAGGCCATTTGGGGATGATTTCCCTTACTAACCATGATTCCAGTGAGGTCGCAGTGAGGTCGTTATAATTTGCCCAGAAATATTAAAGGATTAGACCCATGCAAGGTTGACCTAGAGATATAGCTGATCACCCTAAACTGCCACCAGCTGGCGGTTTGCGCATAAGGATTCTCCAGCTCCTCGAGCCATAACCTGCCATTCTGAATGGTGAACGCACCGAGGTCTATTCAATGGCCTTTTGGTGGTTATAAACCATAGACCATTTACAAGTCTTACAATTAGACCATGGTTTGATATGGTTTTATAGACAATTTATAAACCATTTTTGTTGTTTTATATAGTTACTACTATGGTTAAATGTTTTTTTCTTTAAATGGACCATAGTAAACCACAGTTACAACCAGAGTAATAACTATTGCAGCGGGTATATTGGGCTCCCTTTTCCTTGCGGGCTCAGCAGATCTCGTCTCTCTAACTGAACTTACAAAAGGGCTGCGGTAAGTGAAACACATGTCATGCAAACCCTAGTGAAACTATCC
>Ga0126342_10004854_pt1 | contig 23174 bp, 15 predicted proteins | sample Cyp1metagenome_FD_92528 | JGI IMG/M metagenome (GOLD analysis project Ga0126342, IMG submission 92528) | Coral microbial communities from Lord Howe Island, Old Settlement Bay, Australia - Cyphastrea 1 metagenome | ecosystem: Host-associated > Invertebrates > Cnidaria > Coral ...
ACATACATATGATTATGTGAATGTGCTGTGTATGGGTCGCAGTAACAGCCACATATGCCCAACAAGTTCCCAAGTATATTACTTAAAATTACTATTAACCTTACTGTTTTACTATATCTTAATGGTTAAATTACTAATCGAATTATCACATAGTAGCCCAGCCAAGCATCTGCTTCAAGAAGTCTTGATTTAAGATATCTTTCCAAGTCATGCACCCCAGGCCTTCCAAATGTTTCAAAGTTTGGGCTGCAGTGACCGCAGAATCACTGCCATGAACAGGGAGGATGTCCGCGACCCTCACAATGGTCTCTAACCATGATGTAAAATCAAAATTCTGCGCATCATCAAAGTCATAGGTTTCATCTTCACATCCATCGGCTGCATTGGCCACATAGTCACGCAAGTATGCACTGCGAAGGATCAAAGCTGCCAGTTTCGATCCTTTCAAAATACCGGAGTTCGTGGCATCTTGAATGTAGCTGTGGATTGTCAACTTGAACTCTCCAGGGCTTCGGCTGGCAACATCCTGATACAAGTTGTGGAAAAAAATTCTGCTGGATGCCAATAGAGCTGTCCCAGCCTTTACCTCGGCACGTGCGACAGTAAACCTGGAAATATCTTCCAGCAACATCGCCCCAACATCAGCAGTCGCGCAATTCCCAAAGTTGCGTCTGATCGCAAGGGACACTGTCCCTTCAAGTGTAAGACGTTTGCCACCTCGCGTCCTTTCAATTTGCAAAAGCTTGTCATTGCCTGTGTTGTCCTCTGCTTCCTGAAGTGACTTGCATTTTGCTTCCAATCTTCTGCATTTTTGCCTCCACATTTTATTGACATTCATCAATTTGGAAATGCGCCTCTCAGATTTCCTTTTCTCCTGCTGCGACTCCTCGGGCAAGTTGGTTTTCGTGTGTCTACCCCGTAATTTTTCGAATAGCCAACTATTATTGATTTAATTCTTGGTGTAATGGTGTTTCCAAAAGTTCATATGGGTCAATCATCTCGGTTGGTTGCGCAAAACATCCACAAGGAAAACTATTATGCCTTTACGCAAAAACATTGCTCCGGCACAAACACAAAAGTTCAGCCAAGGCGCTGATCTGAGCTTCTGCAATTCATCCTGTAGTTCTTGAACCATGGAAGTAGATGCAGAATTCCCAACACTAATGCTGCTTACTTCATCAGAAAAACATTGGGTTGAAGCCCGTCCAAATGAGTGTCGAACATCTGCAGAATCGTTTTTCTGGTCGGGTAATGAGTCCAACATCTCAACATCAAGATGACGTCGCATCGATTCGTCTGAACCCAGTGATGTGTCCTTAGATGCTTGAATAAAAAATAAGTTATCAGAAACGACTCGCAGTTGGATTTAGGTGTCTTGGACTCCTGAAATAAAATCTACATTGAGAAAGGAAAAAGATCCCTGCCAAGACTTTTGAAAGCACAAAACCTAAGTAACCCTACCAAAAGTCAACCGCGGCATTCAAGCTGTCATCCTCTCCATCCAGAGACATTGCTGGAGCTATTGTAGAAATCGTCTCGTGCAATATTGCCAACCACTCCGCCGAAGTTAGCGCAATTGACAAGACCCGATGCAGAAACAAAGGCACGATACCTGCATCATAGTAACCATTCCTCAATTCATACTGCAAAGCTTCGTCCGATTGTAAAAACCAACCAGCACGGCGTCTGACAACAGACTCGGAAAGACCTTCAGGACATAAATGAGAAGTCCTGACCACGGTGAATTTATCTCTTGCACGCGCCATGACCAACTATAGAAACAATAGACCATATTCTGAATAAACACTTTTTTGTTGCCAGTATTCCCATTTTTTAATGTGAGACCCAAAATATATCGTTTGAAACCTGTCCTCGTCGAGTCAGTGACGAGTCCAAACAGCCACTGCAAATTGTGTTCTTTGACACAGACGCGTGGACCATCAGCTGAATCCACCACACGGGCTGCCACGAGTAGAAAACGCAGCACCGCGAACATCATTGAAACCCCAACAAAATTCTCAACATCATGTCTCCAGCTCACACCCCCTGACTAGTGCAAACCAACATTTTGAACGATACAGTCCTCAATGGTTTTAACCAACTCCGAACTAGCGCATGTTTTTGTTTGATTGTTTGCACGCTGGGAATACCTTACCCTTGAGGCATGTATTATCGAACCTTTCTGCGAGCAAAATTTGCAGCGGCGTTTCCTTGATGGAAACGGTGTTCCTGAAGGCGGACTGGTTTCAAAAAACAACTAATCGTTAGAAGGTGCTTGTTGTCAAGTCAACCCGACCTGCGGTAACACCCTCTCATGTTCGCTCAAAAAAACTTACACGTAAACACAAATAGCCGCCATGAACCGGAGGCTTTTCAACTTCATGGCGCTAAACGGGCTTCAAAAGATAGTGAGTTACGCACGTCACAATATATATATATGTAAAAATAATATGACAGGTGCTATATACGATGTGATGTGGTGATGTGATGATGAATGATGATGCGTATCCGTATCGACTGACAGGCCCATACTGTTTCATGGGTAAGAAGATTTAAACAAATGTAAAGAGAGTAAGGAGGCAACCAAGCCTCTGAAGGTTGGTGGTTGCTGGTTTTGTATCATTTCAAAGGAGGAACACAAAAACAATGGAATAAAGGACCAAACAAACACAATGTTATGAGAACACCGCGGGATCAGCACTAATACTGAATATAAGACTCACTAGGATGCTAGCATACAACCACAAGCTCCAAAGTTTGCCAAAGCGTGGTCGGGATGTGTGACCACTATAAAAACGGCAGAGTGATGAACAAACAAGGGGAGGCGACCAGTTTCTGCATGCTAAAATGCAGCATTTCCAAGGCTTATCTCAGCTACCCAAACACAAAAAACTGGGCATTATATCACATATATTATATTTGTTTATATGTGTTTACTTTGTGTGATCCCACCAACTGACATATATTCTGAAACATTGATCTGGCATCATTTCTGACACACTTTGACAATTTGCCAATCTTATCTGACATTCTATCTGGCACCTATACTCTGAAATGTTCTGACATTATATCTGATATTCAATCGATGGCGCAATTAAAATCTCCACCTCGCATCTTTGGGGCCCCTGGGCCGGGAAAAGCTCCATTTTGATCAAAGTCCGTGGTTCTTCACCCAGGATTACCCACATAGTATCCATAGTTGCCATGGTTGATTTTTCACCTCAGCATGGTGAAAATGCGCTACTGTATTCACTTCACTAACATGCACTAATTTTCATAATATCCATAGTTGCCATGAAATGTGAAGCAATTATTGATTTTCATGGTATTTCATGGTTATTAGTGGTTCATATGAGTATCCATAGTATCGCTTAAAATCCATAGATGCTCCCTGTGCCCAGCTGCTCCAGAACCACCGAAAAGATGATGATTCCTGGCCAAAGGTGTCCCCAATGAGTGATGCCAACTGGAAAACATGTACCTCACCATACCTCAAAAAACTATTTGACCTGTTTCAAATATGTACCTCAAACTGCAAAACAAGGGATAAGTACAGTTGACATGTTCTCATCTATCATATCAAATATCATATGGGCTGCGGTATCAAAACAAAGTGATCGCTTTAACCTACTGCGACTTTTGCGCACATATTCCACTAATCATCAGTGGAATTTCACAGGGAAACCTGTGTGAATATAGTTTTTTGCGTACCCCATTCCAAACTTGAGGCTGTGGTTAATCCTGACCCGCTGACCTCATGGACCAGGTGTCATAAGCGGTCAGTCTTCAAAGGTCCTCCATAGGTATTCTGAATACAGGTAGTCTTTAATAAAGGTAGCTATGGAGGAAATTACCTCACAGTCGCAATCTGTCTTTATAGGTATTTCGAATAGGTAAATTATACCCTCCGGTAATTCACATAGCTATGGACAATCAGCCTTTGCAATAGGTAAATTATTGTAGTGTAATTGATCTAATGTGAGTAACCCCAAGCCATGAACGACCCATATTTTGATGTTTCATACTTTATACCACACAAAAAATGCACATCTGGGGATGGCACACTAGTGAAATTAATTACATGAATTTACCATTTTCAGTCATGTGTTATGTTGAAGTTCCAGGTCCGTGCGTTTTTTTTTAAAGATGCTACATCTCTTACCTCTTGACTTGGGAGAACATCGGCAGAATCCGTCAAAAGAGGCCGAGTTTCCTGCACTCATAATGATTTGCATCCAGGCAAACCTTGAAGCCAGAGGGGGCGAGGTCGAATTTTTGAATTCGTGGATTTGACCAAGGAAAAAAGGGGGATGGCTTACCAAACAAATGGATGCTTAACCGGCTAAAAACATAAAAAAACAAAACTGAGAAAATGATGCGGGCAGTCTGCAGGAAACAAACCCACTGGCAATCAAACAGTGTTAAAGGCTAAATTGTTCATATTGTCCATAGCATTAAGAACCGCTGGAACCAAAGCATATGTTTGATTGAACTTTTTTGAACCACCAACAGTTTCCCGCAGCTCCCGTTGGATGTGGACGAATACATTTCGGAAAACCGTGAAGAATCACCGAGGCCCCAATGATGGGATCGCCACCCTATCATCAGGTTGAACACAGTTTACTTGTGGGTTGAAGGAAAATTTTGCCGGAAAGCAGTGTTTTCACCCTCAAATATACCCTCTGGTAATTTAACATAGCTATTGGAAATGGCCATTTATAGTTGATTTACCCATTAAAAATGGTGATTTTCCATAGCTATGTTAGTTTACCAGAGGGTAGGTAGGGTTTTCCTGTAGATTTTCACTTCATCCAAGTCTTGAAATTTGGCGGCTCCAATCTCAAGGTGGGCCTGTGAAAAAAGTTGGTTTATAAACCCCGTGAACATTTATATCCCATTATCATCCATTATCCCCCAATAAAAATTACAAACCCCATGAAAAGTATAGATTTATATCCCACGATCCTCCAATAAACCAAAGGTATTAAAATTCTGTTCGCCAACTGATGGTTTGGCTATCCTGGGTAGCCATCTTGCCGGGACGAAAGCTCTACAGTAAAAGCTGACACATGACATCCATCCATTCAAATCCCCTGTTCCATCCACTGGTGAATCATCTTTTTCAACTTTTCAACAAAAACGCAATTATATTGGTATCTCCTCCATTATCCAAAACAATAACATGTTGTTTACCAATTATTAATCATCATTATTATGTTCAATCACATGTCTAAGCGTTAATAATATGAAACATTAAAAAATGTAACTCATGAATAAACTCCAACAGATTCTTGAAATATATTGGAGATTATGTGATAGAAATCCTCAAAATAGGTCATTTACACTTATATATCATCATTTATTTACCAACCCCTGATCCTTGATCCATCATCCGAACCCCTCGTTCCATCCACTGGTTCCTCATCCTTTTCCCTCTGCATCTATACATCCCATACAAAACCGCCATAATTCACACAATTCGCCCCCTCCCCCTCAATAGTCCACAACAATAATGACTGCTGGGTCTATTTGGGATATACCTATTGGAGTCACAGACCAACTCATGACGTTTCGGGCTTCCTTTAGTTCGATGATTTTCCCATTAGAACATTTATTTACTTCAGGGACTTCCCAGCTTGCCATGGGCTGATTTCCACCGCAACGCGGCTAGTATATTCCAATCTTCCCCAGAAGGTGGTGCCCCAAGTGATGTTTGTTGATTTAAAAACCATAGAAAGTATAGATACATCTACCATAAACCATAGTTAATCTGGTTGGTGGTATACCTGCCCCTCTGAACAATATGAAAGTCAGATTGGATCATAATCCCAACTATTGGGGAAATAAAACATGTTCCAAACCACCAATCAGTAATGGAGTTATGTTTACCAACTTAGCTAACGAACTGGGGCACCACCTTGCACGATGTTCCCATTGCCGTTGGTTTTTCATCATTTTACCCTCTGGTAATCAGCTCCATGGCTGGCGGCAAAGGCCTCCATGGCTTGTTCAATGTGTTTACCCTTGAAACCTCCATGAAACCTGGGGGATTTCCAACTGCCATGTTTGATTACCAGAAGCCATATTCTTCCTATATCGTCCCCATCATTTCCACTGAAAATCCAGAATGGACAAGGGATTTGCACATATTTGGGACCATTGAGAGGGTGCTTAATATCTTTTTGCCTGCGCCCGAATATTCAGGGGATGGGGTGCTTCCCATTGTTGTAAAGCCACCAAAGACATTGATGAACCAATGGGTCAATCACCAATGACGAAAAACGATGCCAATGAAAATTCCATATTATTCTGATGACTGTGAGTTAAATCCATCCTTTAAACCATGCTTGCTGAAAAACCATGGTTAAACTATGGTTCAACGCCGAAGGCACAGTAGCGTCTCCTCACTACTCTGCGAATGCCGCGCGTGCACCAGCATCTCTGCTACAGAGATCAAGAGCTGTGCCGGCACCGCCGTCAAGGTGTCGATGAAGATCACCTGGTACATGTACCCAGTGGAAGCTGTGGAAAACGGGAAAAACATCGAGACATATATGGGAAAATGATGAACACATGAAGGAAGATGAAAGGAACATGAAGAGAACCATTTGAAGAACTAGAGGAATATATGACATTATGATGGTGACATATTCTGATATCCTCTGATATCCCTGAATCCATCATGGTTCTCATTCCCAAATTAAAAATTATAAAATCATCCTTCCTTTCTCGCTCTAGTCTTGGACATCCTTCAAACAATATCTTTAATCTAGTAGACAATAAATGTGTGTGTGCGCACGCGCATACGCATATGTATATTGCGCATAAGCAAACATTCAGGTATACAGATCTAGCATGGCTAGATACAAATTGTGGACATGTTGCCCCACCCATCCACCTGTTGAGTGTTGAACAGTCAAGTTGCATGGGATTAGTGGGGCCCCTAGTCACCCAATCGTCTTTAGTGATTCCTTGGAAAAAGGTATATTGATGTGTAGGGATAGTTGAGTTGTAACTTCGTTCGCTCGGGACTATGGCCAATATATAATTCTTGTTTATAACTAAGTTAACTATGTATAGTTTATTGTAGATAGATCTATATAGATATCTATAGTAACCTATAGGAATCTAATTAATGTAATTAATCTATGTATAGCAAGCTAGTATGTAATCTATAGTAATATTACGGACAGGCGCTGTGTGTTGCCCGGAAGATTCAAATGGCGTTTAAACATGTTCAAACATTATCCTTCAACATGCTCAAACACCTGCGCGGGACCAGTGTTTTGAGATTTCCCAGACGACGAGCCCTAAACCCCAAAACCCTAAAACCCTAAACCAGCCTAAACCCTAAAACCCCAAACCCTAAAATCCCAACATCCAAACCCTAAAACCTAAAACCTAAGCTCTGAAAACTTTGAATCACTGGAAAACACTGCGTATACGCAGTATTTTCTGCAATCTCTCCTATCATATATTCGACTGGTAATTTAACATAGCTATTGAAAATCACCATTCATAGTGGATTGTCCCATGAAAAATGGTGATTTTCCATAGTTTTTTGTATGTTTACCAGAGGGTAGTACTCTATAGTTCCTTTGCTTAACCAACAAAGGGCCCCACCAGGGCCCAGGGCCCCACATCATCCGAGGCACCGACATGATCATCCGAGAGCCTGAATTGAAGCCCTGGTCAATGACGGCCCTGCCACTCTCCACCGTTTTGGAGGATGACTTGAAGAGCACAAAGAAGAAGAAGGACGTGTAAAACCTCAGGAAACCACCGGTTCATGGCTTGATAAACATACTCAGATATACTGAACTGATTGGAGGCCTTCTAGATCGTGAAATGATAGTGAATGGATTGATCAATGATTGATCTAACAGAAGATTTACAGGAAATCGTCATCTGATGGTGTTTTTGCTTGCACTGTGACAGTGCTATACTGGGGTTTACAAACCCAAGTTATATAGAGAGCCGCCATATTGATCATATTGTAGGCATTTATCATTCAGGATGGCGCTAGAAAAAATAAATGACGGAACAAACGTTTTTTTTAAATAGGGAACCCCGTAAAACGACCCCAACACTTTTTGGTTGTCCCATGTGATTTCGAAGGCCTTGTTGTTCTCACAGCCAAAGGCACAGGATGTAGATTCCTGGTCACGGAAAAGGACGACCACCCTAGTTCTCTAGGATTTGCTTAAGGTGGTCGAGAAACATCATGTTCCCAGTATATTCCCTGGTGGATATGCCGATGGGAAAATCATGGAAAATAGACAGACTCAGATATTTCTCATATTTCTCCAGCTTCGAAGTTGCTTTGGTTTCATCCAATTTCATTTTACCCATCCAACTGCAGATATGAGATATCCACCGCAAAGCTCGGTGATGAGTAATGTCAAGCGTGGAAATCCATGGGAGTAGACCCCTGCAGACCGATCAGGAGACTGGTGACATCTGGAGCGAATCTGGTTTACCGACATTCCATGTATCAGCTGAAGGTGCCAATAGCAAATGCGCAAAGAAACCTTTATTCCATGCACTTCAAAACTGTTATTTGATGGTCCACTTAATTGCTTCGTCTACATCTTAGTCTACACTTTTTCACGCAGTGCCGTCCAACTGGACTCAGACAGCGCCAAGCGTCCCCTCAAGTTCATGGCATTGAGTTTCAGTTTCTCTTTGCATACAGAGTGATGGGCCACATAGACAGATGCCATAGAAAAGAGGGAGAACATCTCATTCCATGAAGGGTTCCTCAGCGTGCGCAAAGGAAAATTCTTTGGTGGTTGCCTGGGGGGTAAGATGTCCCATGTAGACGTGACCCTACAGAGATATTATCAACCATCAGTTGCAACGACTAGTACCCATCAGCAAACTACACATATGTTCCATGTGATGCTGACCAGGATGTATAGCAACCCCAAAAAGAACACCGTTTCCAGGATGATATAAAGAAACTATTCCACATATTTCACTAAAATCAATGATTCCACCAGCACCAACAACATCAACAACGTGAAACCACGACAAGTCAACGCCTGAAGTCCATTCGTGTAAATCTTCTGAAAACTAAGCAAAGTTCCATAGTTATGTCGTGATATGTTGTGTTAGACTACCAAATTTGGTTTCATATACTGTGATTTTCCTATTGCATATCAACAAAAATATCTATGGTGAATTTTGCTGCTACTTGTCCGGTCAGGACTGGAAAACATCGCATCCCCTGCCTTTGTTCCCATGTTTTTTATCATGGCAATTTCGAGGAGGAAAACCAAATTCTGGGAATGTTGCAACATGCTGCAGCGCCGAGGCTCAAATAAGTATCATGTATCATGCCAACAACTCCGAAGGCAGCCGCATGCACCATAAACCTGGCGGTTCAAAGCGTGCCGTCAAGACATCCCAATTTTGAACCTGAGTTTTCAGCTTTCATTGTGACAAACCCTGCGCCACAATGTTTTTGTTTTTGCTGCTTGTCGGTCAATATATAGCAAAAATAAATTCATAATTCACACAAATACATGTATATAGGCAGATACATAGACAGATAGACAGATAGACAGATAGACAAATAGACGGATAGACAGACAGACAGACAGATAGATAGATCGATAGATAGATAGATGGTTAGATAGATAGATAGATAGATAGATAGATAGATAAATAGATAGATAGATTAGATAGGTAGATAGATAGATAGCTAGAAAGATAGATAGATAGATAGATAGATAGATGGATGGATAGATAGATAGATGGATGGATAGATAGATAGATGGATAGATAGATGGATAGATAAACAGATAGATAGATAGACAGGCAAACACATGTAAATCAACGTTGTCCCCAATTTGGACACGAAAAAACTGCCTTGATTCTTCTCGCCAAGAAACTGCACGGACTGGCGATAGGTCCGCGCACGGACTTCCCACAGTGCCTCGCAAACTAGGCCATGGCAATGTCACGACAAGCAATATTGTATGGTTACTAAGGTTACTAATGCGGGTAAAACAATGCCATAAACCAACCATTTGGGAATTGTTTATACCACATATTTATGGTGATTTGGGGGATTGTTTATTATAGTTTTAATTACCAGCAATTAAGAATTTTCTTTTTTGACCCAAAACATCGAAATTTTGTTCCATTGAAATCACTTTTTATACTTCGAGTGACCCCTCCGTGACAAAGTTTAGTCATACTTTCCGACGTTTCATCTGGGAGTATATATGGCATAATTGTTCTGACATTCTAGGGTGTGCCCATGCCGGAGGGAATGTTAGGATAGATGCCAGATAGAATGCCAGAATAGAATGTCGGAATGGAATGTCAGATGGGATGCGGTCCGGCAGTGCCCACTGAATCTGGAGTTCGCGGTTGAAGTCCGGCAGTGCCCACTGAGATCTGGAGCTCGCTGTTGGGAGGAGGAGGAGGAGGAGGAGGAAGGTAACTAACTAACTCTGATAAAATCTAGAGACCCTCACCTGGCAGGTAAGGAAAATCAGGCGTTTCTCAAGATAAATTATCATGGAATTCGCCCTTTGCATTTAATTCAACATAATATTTAATTCGAAATAACCATGAAAAACTACCAATTTGTAGATGGTCTACCCGTCATTTCCACTGCCATTAGGCATGGCCATGAAAGATTGCCAAAAGAAAAATGGCAACCATGTAGATCCCCAAGAAATTCTAATATCACATCCTGTTGGCTGGTTATATCCCATGGTTCCCATTGAATTTGGGGATAGTAACCACCAACAATGACCAAACATAATAGCCATGAGCCAGTATTGTCTTAACTCTTTTGGGATCGTGGCTTACCCAAAGGTAGCCACGAATTAAAGTATTGATGGCCAGCCCTTTGCCTCCCGATACTCTTGCAGCCCCCATGATACAAATAAAAAAAAATGCATCTGGGTGTAGATAACAAATCTATCTGAGTAATTATAGTGAACAATTCACTGATCTGAAATATGGCTATTTTGGGACAGTTACCCCTACTAGCCATCACACACACACACACATATATATATATATATGTATATATATATAGAGATATATAGAGATAAATACAGAATAAATAAAGATGCAGATTGATGAATAGATATAGATAAAGATAAATAAATAAAGATAAATAATCATCATAATATACGGATTATGATGTGTACAGCTGCATATTTGACACCACCAGTCCCAGTCCCCGTCACTGAATCTCTGGCGTTCGCCAAGTGACGGCTTCCATTTGCTCCCGTCGTTGCTGATGTTCACAGACTTTCGCCGGGGGCGGCCAAAGGTATCCTGAGGTCCCACGATGTTTGTCACCCAATCTCAGGGTCAGGTGTCAATGGTCAGGTGTCGCAAACTGCAAAAATATGTTGCTTGCACCATTGGCTTAAAAAATCCAAGAGTTGCAATTCACCAACACAAAAATGGGGAGAACAACGTAGCTTTTCCCATTGCCTGTAAGCCGAGCCGGTGATAATGAATGGCACCCAAGTGCGCCCTTGCTTGGGTCATATCAGCCCTCAAGCAACTGAGGGATCATGGATGTTGCCGGCTGCATGTTTTCTTTTCTTAGCATCGCCTGATGCATCAACTTCCACAACGCTGTCTGTCATAGAGTCTGGCGCTTGAATGCCATTTGTTTCAATGGATACTAGCTGGAATACTTCAGAATTCCGTAACGACTAGAGGCTGGTGAAGCAGGTCAATTGTATATGTTATCTATCATGCAAAGGTTGAACAATTAAAACGCTCCTGAAAGCTAATTCCCACGCATCCATCACACATTGGATTCACTTCTTGGACCGATGGATGCCAAAAGAGACTTGTTCAGCATGGTCCACAGATTTAAACCAAGCATCTGACGGCAGACTCTTTACAAAACCTCCAGAGCGTAGTCACAAATGACCTCGATTTCATTCAGGGTTTGAAGCTACTCATCATAGGCATTTAGATGCATTTAAGACATTTGGTGGCTTCCGGATCGAAACTTGTTCTTTTTACAAGCAACGAGTTGATGGGGGGATGTTCATCCACCCAATTTCAAGGTAGTTGTTAATCCAAAACCCTCGATAAGGAGCCCTTGAAAGGTGCAGGATGGGTACCACGTGTGAAATCTGCTGGTTTCATCTGGTTTCTACAGTTACTGCTCACCCTTGGGCTTCAGCAAAACTGCTGCAAAAAAAGCAGCTGATCTGGCTATAACTCTGGGGATTTCCGGTGAAATTTCCGGTGAAATCTGGATGTTTTTTGGTTGTTCATGTCTTCACCGTTGATTGCCCTTGCTTCCGGTAGTTTCGAATCTCAGAAGCATGTTTTCTTTTTTAAAGCTGATTATAGAAGTTCAATAATAATAGTTCATCTGTATTCATCTGTAGTTTCCATTATCATTGCCATCATCGAAGTTCAAACCAACTTGAACCAGCATGCAATCATAGACATATCATATATATGTGTGTGTATATGTGTGTGTGTATGTGTGTGTGGAACATCTGAAAAGATGTAAAACTTCCTGTTGCTTGATGATGGGTGATTTTCGTGGTTTTAGTTTTTGAATCATTCTTGCAGGGGGACACAGCATTTCACTGGGACTGTGTCCAACGAAGCTACCAGTGAAATGGGATATCCGGCTTGGCCAGCTGGACGTACCTGCATCAGTTTTATTTCCTCGTGATGGGACGTGGCTAACCCAAGAACCACCAAGCCGTTTCATTTGTCAACCATTTGCTTTGTTCAATCTACTGCACTGTTGTCGCAATCTGGCATTATTTTATTTTTATTTTGGACTTCGCTGCATCAGAACCTTCCTCAGAAAGCTTACTTCGCACTGAAATTCACGCTGGATCAACTAATTTTTCCTGGCAGTTTGTAAGGGATTGTCTTGTGCACGTATGATGCACTCCACAACAAAATTCGCAATGTTGTTTCTGAGCAAGCGTGTGTGTGTGTGTTGACACACATATATACACTTAGGACATCAAACTGTTTACGATGTTCTAAGTATCTGTCGACCTATATAGATGGATATAGATGGTGAATTAGCTGATTCTTGAGCCCTTGGCCAGCCCTTGGGTGCCACCCGAACGTCCCATTCTCCGCATTCTTGCTGGTTATATACCATTACCCTCTGGTAAACTAACAGTTTGCTATGGAACATCACAATTTTTAATAGGTAAATCAACTATAAATGGGCCATGTTCAATAGCTATGTTAAATTACCAAAGGGTAACTTTACGGGCAAACACCTCGTCTTTGACCGTGCTTGTCGGCGGCCATCGTCGTATGTGCTGAAAACGTGGTATTTTTTTTTGCATCATGGCTAACTTCATGTTGTATATCGGCACGCGCACCATAGGGAACTGTGCAAGTCCCTTACACATCATCACCATCATCATCATCATAATCTTATTGAAGAATGTAGAAGTTTAACGGGGGTGGGAGAATTAAACACTTATTGAAGATCTTCAATGAATGTAGAAGTTTAACGGGGGTGGGAGAATTAAACCCTTATTGAAGATCTTCCATGAATGTAGAAGTTTAACGGGTGGGAGAATTAAACCCTTATTGAAGATCTTCCATGAATGTAAAGTTTAATGGGGGTGGGAAATATTCCTTCCTCACATACCCTTGTTGATCTTTCCAGTTGAATGTAAAGTCTAATGCTTGATATCCCCAAGTGTACAGCATAGAAGGGGTGTGGGCGACACGGGGTGTTTGCGCGTAACTTTAGTATTAGTGTAGTTCTGTTGTACTAAAGATATAGTATCAATATACTACAGTGGTTGAGCACAATAACAACGACCCTCCGGTGTCATCAAACGTGGCTGGCTGAAACATCCACTGGAATTAGTTCCAGGGTTTTCCAGCCACGTTGGATGACACCGGACATATATTTCCACAAGGTCGAATTTGTGTAACACCATGTAACATCCACTTTTCATACCAGAATTCTAACAAAACGTGGCTTGTAAACCAACTTGCTTGGCTATGATGAGCTTGACTGTAAATCCACATTTTTGTTGATTAACCCAGCTATATAATTAAGTCGTTATATAAGCCCATCTAAATCACATTTTTTTTTGTGGACAAATGGGATAAAAACCTCTAACGTTCGTTCAGGGGCTCACTACCTTGCAACCGCCCATGTCATCAAGGTGCTGAATATCCCCAGCATAGTTTGACACGTGCTGCGTCAAAAACACCGCGATGACCGCAACCGGTATCAGGCCCAACATACTTAAACGGATACCTGGCGCACGAGGGGGATGATGCGGTGAACTATGGGAACACCTGCCAATCACAAATAACAAAATACATATATATATATATATGTATATATATATATGTATATATATATATATATGCATATAGATATGGATGTGAAAACCTATGTTACTTAGGGGATCTTAGGGCTAGTTCTTTATCCTTCACAGCCGTTTTGATCATGTGTTGCAAGCGTCTGTTGATGAAACTGTTGTTTCCACCTGTTTCTTCAGTCCGATTCAAATTCAGTGTGCAGCTGACAGGTTTTTTGTTGATGAAGCAAGCAGGGGCAAAGATCCAGATAGCCTAGGTAACTAGGACGCTTCAGCTCAACATCACGATCATCCCTCAATTTTGGAACTTAAAACCTCTTACAACATATACAAACCAACTGCGTGTGTGTCAAAGATAGGTTAACGCGTATGTCCAGCATGCTACGTATTTCCAAATGCACATTCATTTAATTTACTCATCCTGGAGAAGATAGAATATGCACATATAAAACAAAGATCGGAAGCTACGTATAGAAAAACGCACTCTACGGAAAATATTTCAGGATGTTGGGAAAACTATTTTGTCATTTGGTCCTGCTTTAATCTGTTGATTGTTTTTTTTTCAGTCTCGAAGCAATCATTTCACGGGAAGGCCCTGGTATAACAATTGAGAACGCTCGCCGAGACGTAGCCAACAACAAACCCCTGTTGAAACAAGTTGGACGTTCGAGCTCTATGAGACTAGAATACTAAGACAATACAATGCAATACAATGTGCGCATAGGACTAGGACTATAGGACTATCTAGGCATCTCTGCTCAAAGAAGATAGGCACGTGACATACATCACCATCGACATCGTACGAGGAAACCTGAATTGGTGAATCTGGCGCCCAAAAGATATATCCTACAAGGTAGTGCCCCCTACTTGATGATGTATTCGCTTCTACACCCTTTTAACATCTTGTAACTAGAGGACAAGCCTCACGGTGCCAATAATCATGGGGGAGGTTCAGATGATCGGCACGTCAAACGGTGCCAATAATCATGAAAATCATCGACATCCTCTATGAAACCAAATTTCCAGTTAGCTCGCCATTCTACATATTGTCTATTCATTTCTTATGATGAAATCGCCATTTTGGTACATAGTCGACTTGGTAAACCGAGTCGCACTTCTGTAGCGAGGCCCTCTTGCCGGCGTCTCGACCGTCTGCTGCAGCCGTGTTTCGATATGAGAGTGGCTGCGGCTGCGGCCGGTAATGAATTTCTGGCCACTAAGAAATGGGGAAATAGAGTTTCCAAATCTACCCCAATCCAAGATAAACCTGTTATGCTCCAAACCAAGTGAATTTCTTTGCAAATTATGAGACCGATATCAAAGCAGAATGGCAACATCGGGGGAACAATGGTTTGCTTTTGTTGAAAAGATTTATAGGGAAAACACATGTTTTCACCCAGCAAAAAAAAAAGGTGGTGATCTACCAATCGTACTGAAGATAAGTGGCTTGATTTTCCAGGTAAAACGGGTTGAACATGGTTGAACTCATCAACTCATCGCTTGCTCCCAAAAAATCCAAGTGGTGGTGTCTGGCTCCTGCCAATCTTCCGCAATGCTTGGAGACCCCTTTAATAACTTTAAGTTGATCCCAAACACAAAAACAGGGAGATACAGGGAGAGATCTCTGAGAGTCTCTGTCTGATTTAAGTTGCATTTTTTTCGCTTTTGTTTACGATTTCAATCTTTAGTTTCACTTCACTTTTGGTATCCACTGAAGATTTGATCCTGGATTCTAAATAACTATTCCATCAAATTTTGCAGCTTTGATTTTGCAATGTTTAGTTCATTAACCCTCTGGTAAACTAACATAGTTTTGGACAATCACCATTTTTTAATTGGTAACTATAAATGGCCATGTTCTAAATCCACATATTGTTGTTGCCCCATCCAAAGGCCGGGAACATCCCAAAGGGCCCAGTTTCCCAGTTTTGATTGGCTGAATTGGCTGAATTCCCATTGTTGGTCCACCCCGAACAGGCCTCGGAATTGTCCTTCACAAGGCCCACAAGGTTTAACTAGGTTGAGAATACCACACAACATGGAATAAACGCCAGTTTCTTGGTCAAACATCCCCCCCCAAAAAAAAACGTGTTTCTTCGTTCAGGGACAACGCACGGTTAAATACGTAGAGAATTTGTTTTTGTTGAAAACTCAACCCAACAACAGGAAACAAAAAACACGACTTCTAGGGGAAAAAAACTATGTAGAAAAAGAACTTGCACACATTCAAGCATTCAAAAAATGACGGAAAGAAATGCCATATCTTGATCCCAAACCCTGTCCCCTGCAGCCTGGGACCGCAGCCTGGCTCCCCTGCAGCCCCGGCCCCTGCGCTGCCTCCTGCAAATCGGCCTGCATCTTTCGGCTGTCACGTCGCCACTCTTCCTGCTGTCTGTCTTGCTCTGCGGGCTTTGCGGGCAATCCGGAAGTGGCGAAACCAATGGATGGACCTTAGAAACGGACATTGACATAGGTAAGAGAACATATTAGGAGTGAGTAGGTCTATGAGTTCATGTGCTATGTCTGTCTATGTATTTATGACACTATCTCCATATAGTAGGCTTGAATCAAGAACACCATCATCCAACTGATTAAAGTGAAAAGGAACCATTTCGGCTAGCTACCCCTTGTCGTTTTGGATGCTTGGATGTTGTTGGCGCTCGACCCACGCCCGAGCATAACCATGTCCAACCCCCAAGGGGCACTAAAACATGAAGGCAAACATTTATTAGTGCGGCGATCAGAAATTGCCCCCAAAACAAAGCGCAAAGCCTGCAACATTGGTGGCCTTGTAGAAACTGCATATATACTCCGGACAGGCACTCACTTGCGCACTGGCAATTTCACTCACTTGCGCACTGACACAGCTAACAAGTGGCCAACCCCCTGCGAAATCACACTCATATTCATCAACATGCGCATCCGGGGTGGGGTGGGGTGGGGGCGGGGTAGGGTGGGGTGGGATATTCACATGCGCACCAGAATGGGGACGATCAGTGACACGAGCACAGAATAATGACGTTCGGGTGGGGTGGTGTAGGGTGGGGTGGGGCGGGGTGTTATCGTCCTTTCACATGCGGACCAGAATGATCTGTATTAATTACTGTATTACTTCATGTCTTAGCCCAAAGCAAAAATCCACTGCACAAGCGTGTGAAAAACCCAGTGCAAAAGCGAGGGAAAAATCAAGTGCACAAGCGAGTGCTCGCCCCTGTACATATATATATATAATTATAATATATATATATATATATATTCGTTTGGCATTGTGTTCTGAGTATTTGGCGGTAACCTGTTGAAGGCCTGCAAAAGGACCACAAATTCAGTAGTGCTACTTCGAAACATGTCAAAAACAAACAAAAGTTCGGAGGTAACTGAATATATCGTTGAACCCTTCAAACTATTTGGAAGCACCAAGAGTCCGCTTCAGTGAAACAGTTTTCCCAAATTCCACCATACTGTTGGGTCTGCAGTGCTGTATGCTTTTCTTGCAACATGAGACGTCTCGCGTTTTCAAGGTCTTGCCCTGACGTGCGCATACGACACCCAAGCAAAAATACGTAGTTGCAATTATGGAAATTACCCGATCCAAATTAACTACATCAGCTACATATATGGAGCTTTCCAAATTATCATCAATTTTTAAAAGGATTGATTGTCCATTATAAACCATCCATTTTGGGGTAGCCCATTTATGGAAACCCCCATATGATGGCACATAGCATTAATCATTAATCCCTTCCACCACGACACCGAAGCCCAGTCATTCTCCTCGCTTTCCGTCAGCTGCAGAATCACCACATCCTCGAAGGTAGGTATACCATGGTCTTGGCTTCTTTAAATAGGGAACATGATGATGAATGTTGTTGTCTATATTTGTCTATTCAGGTCGGCAGTTTCTCTTTTCCGAACACCTCTTTTCTGTGGGTCAGAGGGTTTGGGTCAAAGGAAGCAAGCAGCTAGGCTCGTGCCGTGGCTCAATCTGCATTTGTCCTGCCAGATGCTGCCATGCCCACAGAACAACTTCATCTCAACTAAAAAATCCCAATCAATCGATCTGGAGACCTGTCCCAATCCACGAGTAAAAGATCCACGCCATAAAGGTGCTGGAAGCCCTGGGCTCACATGGATTCAATGCTTTCCAGCCGACTGGCTTAACCTCAATACTGCTGTACATCTGCCTTAAAGGAGACAACAAACAACACCTAAAATCAAATTTTAAGGTGAACAAACAACCTATTGATGCAGCAGTGCGGTAATGTCAGCCTTGGCTTAATATACCTTGACTCATTTTTAGATACTCCGAAACAACATTGCGAATAAGTATTAAATTTGCACCCCCTTCAACCAGTTGATTAAATTGGTACCCCTTCAGCCACTGGTTTATTGAGAGCGTTTATTAATTGCTACCAGGTAACATTCTCAACAACATTATGAATAAATAAACTGGTGATTTAGCAATGAACCCTGGGTTGATTAATTGGTAACCCAACTGATACCCCCCGCTCATCCCCATGAAACCCCAAAAAAATCGATGGATTTTTAGCGGCGATACCCCATGGTATGCCCCTTTTTTGCTTGGGGATGCAGTTCCAATTTGAATTGGACACGCACACATACACACACACATAAATATATATATATAATGTATTATACATATAGCTTAACCAACTCCGTGTTACCGAAGTAAACCCAATAACAAGCAATGCCCGATCTTGGTTTATTATTGATTGTGCCCCTATTTGGTATGAACAACGACTCCCAGTCATCCTTGGCTGCGAATCATTGGGTTTATCGACACCCTTATCATGGGCGTGAAAATGTTTGGAAATCTTAAACCCTGATTTCTGAAAGGTTTCTTAGCACCAAACCCCCTATCTCTAAATTTACTGCTGGATTTTCCATCTTGGCTGCGCCATTCAGGCGGCATGGCGCCGTCCCGGTGGGTCTCCCGACTCGTTCCTCCTGCGCCTTGGCGACTTCCAAACGTAGCGCTGCGACCTGGTGAATCATAGTCACTGTTCATTGGCCATCTCAGGAACCGAACAAAAATGGAGGTGCCTTATATGTGTGGCCTATTTTTTAGGCCTAAATTTTTGGGAATATCCCCACACAATATGGCCTCATATGGTACTAACGTATCTACATTTTAGGATCCTAAAATTGCCATTGAACTGTTCAGCAAATCGGTAGGTCACGGGGGTATATAGCCGGGTCATATGTTATAATAAGCTCTAATAACCACAAGTAAATGGAATTAAAATCCAACAACCCAACATGATCTAACCTGTATCGGTTATGATAAGCCTTAATAAGCGCTAGTAAATGGAATTAACAAATACTATACACCAACAAGAACCTAACATGTGGGTTTCACAAACGAAATATTGGGCTTAACTCACTGGCAACGAATGGGACATGTATTGTACCTGATTGAAACCAAGGAAACGAACCAATAAGATCAATCATGATTAATCATACAACCAATTGGAATTTGGAATTTACCAACCGCTCATGGAACGCAATGGGGCAGAATTTGGCTTTAAACAACAAATTTGGCCAGATATGATGCACTAGTTTTTGTAATCATGGGACATGTATGGTAGTTCATGAAAAATAAGGCCATCTGGGGGATGATGTTTCCCTACTATGCATCATAAAAATCGAAGGATCAATAAAACTATGCATCAAGAAATATCAGTAATGTCAATTAAATATATCCATGCTGGATAAATCAAAGGCGCGAACGTTGGGATTACAATGGATTACATATGACCAATGGTTGAAATCATATGAAGTGAACACATTGCGGGAATTCACCAAAAACTATGGGAGATCATGGGGTTAAATATGTGGGTTAAATATGGTTAAAATCAGTGTTTTTAGGCCCAGCGGGAGCAAACAATAATTGTGGGTACATCAGGATGTAGTTGGATCCAGGGAATCGTGGAGATTCATGGCGCATGGAAAATAACCACGTAACTGCCACGATTTTTTAGCCCGTTTGCACCATTCATTGATTACCAGCCCCTCAACAGCTATACCCTACCATGAGCTGTGGGTTGCAAGACTACTTTCCTCTAAAAATAATTAAGGTTTCGGCTATTCTCACTGTCAAACCGTGACTGTAAGCGGGGTGGTGCCACCAATTGTGTGATAGCTGAATCCCATTTATTGATATATATATATATATATATGTTTTTATGACCCGTCTATGATCTTCTATGCCTTTGGTTATCCCTATATATTTGGACTAATTGGGCTCATGTGGTAAACTGAGAAAGGGGCTGTATAAACCATGAAACATTGGAGATTTGCCACTGGGTTTACCACATTCTCATCCACTCTCCCGGTATTTTGCTGGTTCAATCCGAATGACATCCGATTTTTGGGATGATTATATTATGGGGTGTGCATCCCACTTGGTAAATGGGCTATACCCCCATGTGTTCTCATGGAACATCATCTTAAATGGATTATATATGAATATGTATATATATATATTTATGGCTTAATAACACTTACTAACTGGGATGCGCAATGTCGAATTGACTCACGCAAACTAAGCCACTTACTGAGTGGAGTTCGCTCCACTCATGGCTTTCTGGAAGATCTGGAAGTATGGTGGGATGCACGTTTGCAAGCAACGCATCTGGGTAAATTAAAAAATATTTCACTAACCTGAATCTTGCGGCCATTTGGGGATGATTTCCCATAAATAAACCATGATTCCAGGGTTCGGGAGAACAGTGAGGTCGTTATAATCTACCCAGATAAATACCACCAATCACTTTTGAGTAAACTAACAGTTTGTAATGGTATAGATGGCCCATTCTTAAACATAACCAGAGGGTAAATATCATACATACCACCTTAACAAAATAACGGATTGATCGACCACTTCTCCGCTGCACCTCTCTGGTCACCTCCAAGCACTGCTGCAACTCTGCCACTGCGTCAGCGTCAGCGTCCTACGGTGGAAAGTGCTTGGGAAATCCCTGAGAAAAATAAAGGTTTTACTTGGAAAATAATGAAAAATCCTATGGTTTTACTTGGAAAATAGTGGAAAATCCTATTTTTTGGGGAAGGCAAAAGTGGATACTAAGTATGCCCTTTTGAGAAGGAAAAATACTGGACGCCATAAAGGGGCGAAGAACAGCACAGGAAAAACCATGTGCAAGAGCAGGAACAATAACATTTGCAAGCCATACTATGGAATAAATCAATTCGATTTAATTGAGAATTGTCGTTGAGATGGGCCACCAATAATTTTTAAACTGCTTGATATAATTTCGACACGGAAGTCTCACAAGGGACCCATGGGCAGTAGAAAACTCAGGGGTGAAGAACCAGGCCAGCCTTTCAAACTTCAACCAAGAGCAAAAACATCCACTTTGCAGTTCTGGCCATTTATTAGTTATAACTGGTTATAAGTGGGATTATACATTTTATAAATGGGGTTATAAGTACTTATAACGGGTAAAGGGCCATAACTGTGGAAGTAACAAACATGCAATTGGAATCAGGCCGTGACAAATTACTTTCAACTAACCAGGGAGATATACTCCGTGACACATACCACAATCAACAATACATTGCACAGTAATTAAAATTATAGGGGCACACCCCTCACAATTGAACATGGTTCATTGACTTAAGTGGGAAGTCTAACAAGCACCCAGTCACCCCCAAAGCCAGCCTCTTTTCACTGCATATGAAAAAACCGCGACAGACATATTTTTAGATATTCAAGTGTCACCCAATTCAAGGGGCATGGAGAAGCGCAGGCTGGACACTATGCGAACATATCCGGACCAAAGCCCCGCATGTTCAGCGGGAGTCCCGTGGAGTGGGCTCTGCGGGTGGTGGACGCCTGCACACCAAGCGTTGCAAGAAGCTCTGCCAAAGGCCCGGCTCAAACTGAGACGCCTCCTTACGAGCAGAAAAAAAAGCTTTGGCACATAGGTGATGCACAAAAGCATTGAACCTCAGTTGCTCATTGGAAAAATACAATATCCACTGGGCGGTGACCCAACCCCAAGCCTTGAGGAAGGTTGTTGGACATCCCCTTGAAGGTGCAATTGAGAGCAACTGGTCGTTTGGGCTGCGAATTAATTTCATTTGGAAAAAGATGAAAGAACACCAAACCATGCATATGTATGTAAAAAATGCATAAACAACATTAAACAAATAATAACAAATATTAAATGTATAATATAAGTATATACCAGGACCTTCCAACGTAGCATTTTTTTTGCCCCTATGGTCATTCGATACAGAAATCGACAACTCATACACTTTTTCCAGTTCGTAGCGCAAATTTCTGATCCGAGCAATTTTCCTGAGTTTGACAGATTTTCTCTTGGCTACCCGAGCTCGAGTGAAAACAGGAATTGTTTGCTTTGATGAGACACTAGTTCGAGCGAAAATTTGCGCAAAAAAGTGCAAAAAGCCGCAAATTCAAAAACTGTAACAAATCCAACTGACAATGGGGAAGAATGAACCCCCTCGACCATTTTTTCTGCAAAAGAGCAGTTTTTTGCAAACGAGCGAAAATCCACAGCACGAGCAAAATAAAATCGATACACAAATAAATGTATCATTGGAGGGTCTTGGTCGAAGGAAGTTTAGAAGTCAAACTTCCGACAATATGGACAGATGAAAAGCAGAGCAGGGCAGAGGCAGAGAGAAGAGAAAGATTAGAAGAAAGAAGACTAGAAGAGAAAGGGTAAGAGGACAGAAGATGCAGATGCGCGAAAAGGTAGGAAAGTCGCGAAACACTGTGTTTTTCCAATGATTTGTGGCTCCGGAGGGTCGAAAAGTAGGCTCGCTAAAGCGGCGGGTGCGGAG
>Ga0126342_10004855_pt1 | contig 23174 bp, 21 predicted proteins | sample Cyp1metagenome_FD_92528 | JGI IMG/M metagenome (GOLD analysis project Ga0126342, IMG submission 92528) | Coral microbial communities from Lord Howe Island, Old Settlement Bay, Australia - Cyphastrea 1 metagenome | ecosystem: Host-associated > Invertebrates > Cnidaria > Coral ...
CAAATTACCAGACTGTCTTCGAGAAAGATCCCAGCTATGTCTCATGGTGTCGAAAGCATTTGACCAAAGACTCTTCGAAGGGTCCTGCCTTGGATTGGTCAAGTTACATCAAGGCCCGAGATTTGGTGGACTGCAAATGGTAGCTCAGGAATCTGGCTGTTGGAACGGCCAAAACATGGGAGTCAACGCCGAAACACCGAAACATTCACTGGGTTGGGATGGGTAGCAGTGGTCCCATGGGTCATCCCATGGTTCGTCATCATGTTTCCCATGGTAGTCTACCCAGGCACTTATTGTTTCAGGCAACCTGTTGGCTATGCCTTCTGAGGAAAGTTTACTACTTAGATGGGCCATGGGGTTGGTTGAACCCCAAAGATAACTAGGTATAGTTCATGGACTAGTTCACCCACTTACGATCACCAGTTAACTAAGTATTTTTAATCGCTGATAATGGCAGGAACTTATTTCCGGGACTAACTAGAAGGTGAGGCTCCCAAACGATAGCTAAGTTATTAAGTTGACTTATAACTTGCTGAAATGTTGGGTTTATGATAAAGTATGTATATACAATATGTATCACAATTACTGTATATAATCTAGTATCTGGTTGGTGGTTTGGAACATTTGGATTGTTTTTCCATACATATTGGGAATTTCATGATCCCAACTGACTTTCACTCCATGATTTTTCAGAGGGGTAGGGCGAAAAACCACCAACCACATAACCTTGACCATGGTTTTCATCATTATTAACCATTGTTAATCCACTACAATCCACTATAATCCACTATATAACCACTATAATCCACTATAATCACCATTATTCATGGGTAAACATATTTCCAGCCACCGTTCACATCACGTGGTTTTTTCGAAAAGCCCAGGTCCTCGACTGGTTGGATCACTGGAAAGCAGTACAGCTTACGCCTTTGGTCGGAACTCCTTGAGACCTTTGGCGGACGTGCCCTGGTGTTCGCTGGAGGCTACGGTTATATATATATATATATTTATATTTATGATTGGGATATGTTTTTGGGAATAATATGACTTATTATACTAGGGGTTAAGATAAACAAAGAATCTATGATCATGTTTGTTCGATACAAAAGGATCAGCTATTGAAGCTCATATGATAGACTTTTATATGTTTTGCTTAATATGCATTCTCCTGATCCTGAACAGTTGCAACTCAGGGACATCTTTGCAAGTAGGGTGTAACATGTTAATGTTTGCAACTCAGGGTTTCAGACTCCTCAAAACGGTTGAACCTTGATGAAAAGAGGACCAGTGAATGCATGGAATGTTCTGAAAGGGACTCCACCCTTGGTATCCCTTGGTCCTGTGCATTCCCGGTTGAGCCAAAGGCCTTTGGCTCCAGGTCCGATTTAGATTGAACGAGGTTTTTGGCTCCTGTGTTTCTTCGAATGCTTCGTGTAAACGTCTCGTTCCCGAGTGGTTCTGGGGACACTCTGTTGCTCCCTGAACACTCCAAAGTGGGGGACTTGAAAATTCTGGCCCAAAGCACTTTCAGAAAGGGCTTCCTGAGACTCATCACTGTTGGAGGACATGTGCTAAGCAACCCCGAGGACTCTTTGCAGGCTGCAGGGGTGCAAGACGGAGAGCACCTAACGGCTGTGGTGCAACAGCCGCAGGTAGCCACGTCTCGCACCGCATTTGCGTTGTGGTGCTGTGGATGTAACGGGGTGGTGACTTGGGGCCATCCACGCCATGGTGGTAACAGCTCTGCAGTCCAAGATCAGCTGAGGAATGTGCAGCAGATTCGGGGAACAAAAGGTGGTGCTTTTGCCGCGATCTTGGCCGATGAATCTGTGGTGGCTTGGGGCCATCCAGACTTTGGTGGTGACTGTTCAGAAAATCAAGATGAGCTGAACAATGTAAAGCAAATTCAGGCCACACATCGCGCATTTGCCGCAATCTTGGGCGATGGATCAGTGGTTTGCTGGGGCCATCCAAACTTTGGTGGTCGTTGTTGTGCGGTTCAACATCAACTGCGGGCCGTCAAGCAAATTCAATCGACTGAGCGTGAATTCGTAGCGATCTTGGCCAACGGATCAGCGGTTGCTTGGGGCGATCCAGACTTTGGTCGTGAATGTCCCGGAGTTCAAAATCAGCTCAAGAATGTCCTCCAGATTCAGGCCACAAATGGGGCATTTGCCGCAATCTTGGCCGATGGATCCGTAGTTGCATGGGGCAATCCGTATATGGGTGGTGAATGTTTCATATCTGGAGTTAAAGATCAGCTCAAGAATGTGCTGCAAATTGAGGCCACTGATGGGGCATTTGCTGCAATCTTGGCTGACGGGTCAGTGGTTGCGTGGGGCCATCCGGACTTCGGTGGTCGGTTTTCCGCAGTGCAAGATCAGCTGCGGAATGTGAAGCAAATTCAAGCTACTGAGCGTGCATTTGCAGCAATCTTGGGCAACGGAGCAGTGGTTGCCTGGGGCGATCCAGACTTTGGTGGTGACTGTTCCAGAGTTCAAGATCAGCTCAAGAATGTGCTGCAAATTCAGGCCACAGATGGGGCATTTGCCGCAATCGTGGCTGACAGGTCAGTGGTTACCTGGGGCATGCCAGAGCATGGTGGTGACTGTGCTGCCGTTCAAGAAGAACTCGGACATGTGGAGCAAATCTTTGCGACAGGATATGCTTTTGCCGCCATCTTAGCAGATGGATCCATTGTTGCCTGGGGTGATCCAGACCGCGGTGGGGACTGCTCAGCAGTCCGAGACCAGCTCCGATGGTTGTAGACTTTTAAAAAGTTGCCTACAGACTCTGGAGCATTGTTTATCATTGTTTCACTTTCGGAAAACAGCTGCTGGCTGTGAGAAATTGCCGGCCAACACGGGGTCTATCCCAAAAATCTTATGTTTGCTATTCCATGGCTCTAGTCATCAACGGCTTTTTGGTTTGCAACATTTCATCTTTGATCATTGCTATGTGTTGGAATATCTTCCAACACGTCAGTATTTGTTTGCACGTTGCCCTTTTGTTGCTGCTATATATATATATATAATCTCCTTATTGTCCATCGACCACCATACATTATATATATACACATTCATATACTCAGTCTGATGGTCCTGATGCTTATATATGGTTTTAAATGGTGTTATCATTCCATAAACAGGGTTTATAACTGACTTATAATTGGTAAAGGGCCATAGCTGTGGGGAGAGTAATTCAGTCACATCCAGTGACAATTTTTCCTGGCTGCGGTTTGGTCAAACCTTATGGGGGCTGCTGAAGTAGGAGAGCCTCCGGATTGTACTCACATAGAGCTTTGTTCGTCCCATAGGTAGCTAAGTTGATGCAAATAGCTCCAATGACACGATACATATGTCTATAGTTCATGGGGCTTATGAACCAACTTAAGTCTGGGAGGCACCACCTGGTAATACAATTTGATTTGATGGCCTATGTTCAATGATTCGTTTTTCACATTGGACTTGGAGTCTCTTCCCATCAAGATTTCCCGCATCATACCCACAGCAACTTATGATGTATGGCTGGGGCCCAAATGACTCCTTTTTTAGAGGGTCTTTGGAGGGTCAAGATGTGTAGAACACTGGTCACAAATGGGTACAAGGTTTGGTTTATGTCATGTCAGCTTCTTGACATATGGAACTTGTCAAGATTTGTGGAACATGTCCAAGGGGGAAATTTCACTAACTATTTTTGCCCCATCATGTTTGCCAAATATTAAAAAAGTAATCACCAACGGCAGCAAAAGGCAGATTGATCCACCAAACCCATGGAAAAGATTGGAAAAGTCTGTAATCATTCTCCAACAAGCAGGAACTTCCAGCCAAAGCCCATGAAAGCCTATCATTGCCTGGAAGTCACATTGACTAAGTCCATTTTGTTGGATAATCCCTCGACTTTCAGGGCAATCTGCAACTTAAAATTTTTGGCTATTCAACTTACTTAGTTAACTTAGCTATCATTGTTTAATCCCAGGTATTTTTCCTTTTTTGGTTGACTAAGTCCATTGAGTCACCATTGGGTAAATTTGATCTAACGACCGAAGCCTGGTCTCCCGAACCCTGGAAATCATGGTTTAGATATAGGGAAATGATTCCCTTTTATGGCCGCAAGATTCAGGTGAGTGAAATATTATTTCATTTACCCAGATATATGTAATTAAATCACCATAATATGTATAGTTACCATGAAGTCACCACAATAGATAGTTACCATATCGATACCATCTAGTTACCACTAACTAGCCTCTAACCTCTAACCTCTAACCATACCGTAAAGTTGCCATGTAGTTGCCATCAAGTCACCATGTCCCAGGTGAGGATGTGCGCGTGATTTTGTCCATTGGCCAACGCGACGAAGCCCGAGAAGTCCTGGGTGACTTGCTGCTTCATGGCGGTGCGAAGCTTGGTGGTTGCCTTATAGGAAAAAGCCATAGGAATACCTAGGAAAACCATAAGAAAACCAAGAAAACATGTGATTTCCATGGGATTTCATGGTGAATTCAACAGACATGGTGATTTGTTGATGGGATTTCGCCAGGACAAATGGTGATGTCCATGGATTTTCATGGTGATTTTCATGTGGATTGGGATTCATGGTGACCGTTGGGTTATGGTAAATAAATCTACAGGATGTGCATAAAGCAACTTATAAATCATATATCCATATATTGGGATACAATCTATACTGTTGCGCCAGTCTAGGGCCGACTTAGATGTCTTTCGCAACCTTCAATCGAACTTGGAAACTGTTTCAGGACATTCTGAGATTTAGATCCAAAGGATATTTTGCGACGATTGCGGTGTCTGGTCGGAGCTCAAGAAGGTGAAGGAGTTCAGGAAAGACAAAGTGGGATACGGCTGCTGGAGGCTCCGCAGCGGTTGCAAGATGACTACAGGGAGGTGGGCAAAGCGGAGTATTAGGCGAACTGACTGAAGAATAAATATCTTGCGGATAGACGAGCTATGATATTGAATGTTCAACATTACAATGACAGGGAACCAGTGTGTTGTTTGTTGCCTTTAGCACAATCAATTCCTTAAAACTGAGTGCCATCCAATGGCTATTTCAGTATAGATGCCACGTATTAACCCATGGTTTAAAGTGTTTAAACCATAAGCCATCACCATTAAATCACCATTAAATCATCATTTCTCTTGGTTGAAAATCTAAAAAAATGCATTTTCCCATGGTTTTCCCTGAGATTTTTCCACCAAAGGTTGGATGATCCGAGGTGATCTGCCGTCCAACTTCAGGGCTCTGAAATTCCTGGACCAGGCCGCGAGTGGTGGGCCAAGATGACGAAATCGCTGATTTCATTGGGAATATCAATAGGAAAATTGTGATTTCATGGGATTGATAGCTGTTGTATGATAGTTCATGTAGGAACTGGTTGGTGGTTTGGAACATGAATTTTATTTACAAACCAATAGAGACTGGATGATGATCCAATCTGACGTTCATATTTTTCAGAGGGGTAGGTATACCACCAACCATGGAAAAAACATAGGAAAAAACATAGGAAAATGGGGATGTCATGGGATTTATAGCTGATTTATGATAGCTAAGTTGGTGAAGATAATTCCAATTTCACGATGGCTTATGATACGATACTCAAATAATTAACTAATTATAGACTTTTTTTTTTATTTTTTTTAAATAGGTTTACAAACCAATCTTCGAAAAATGGTGGGAAACTCCTGGGACGACTTTTTGGAGCACCGTCCCATGGCACCCGGTGTGGCGATGGTCCCGGAAGGTGGAAATTCCCTATACGTTTTACCATGGTTTCGTTGATTTCGGAGGTGCAGTGTGGGGCCCCCAAGATAGCGTTCAGTTGGTTTATAACTCCAATAACTATGGTTTATGGTACTTATAACTATAGTTACTGGGGTTTATAAACCAACTTATAACTGGGGGGCCCCACATTGTGCTTTTGTATATATTGGGGAAGGGATTCATCTCTACATGGAAACCATGTTTTTTTCTGCATTTTTTTTCAGCCACATGAGAGGTTATTCATGCATCAAGGGTCTGACCCCAGCTATATAGTTCACTATATCCAGCATACATCCCAGATAGCTCAGTTCTAAACCCAACTTAGAGAACTGTGGGGTTTCACCTTGCGAGTAAGTTATAAGCCTGGGTATAAATGGGGTAAGCAGCTCAGCAGGGTGGTGCACTTCCAACTTAGAGGCTACTTACTCAGTGCAGATGTTCACCAATGGTGAACCTTTCAATGTGCGTTTTTGTTCACTCCAAACAAACCCTGGAGCCCTGGTGTTTGACGTTATACCCACCCAATTATCAAGATATACACCATATCCCCAGAATTGATTGATTTTGAAAAACCTTCAGGAAATCCCATGTTTGGTACAAAAAAAACATGATTTTCAAAGATCAAGGTGGTGGTGAGTCCACCTGCATAAATATGAGGCCCCGGGCCCCGATATACTATAACTGTGGTGAAATATATACACTTGTAACTGATAAATCAGTGGAATCGGTGACTGAAGTGTCATTTACCCAATACACCTTGATCCAAATTATGTACCCTCAGGTAAAATCAAACATGGCTTCCAGGACAATCCACCAGTTTCGCATGATTTTTCCAGCGAACAAAACCTCCATTGTGGTGATGTTCAATTGCTACGATTGATGACACTGGAGCATACATTGAATCCAGCATCACTAGGAAGATGACATATCTATATTTCATATATGATATATATATATATTATATACACATACACATATTGCATTACGAAGTTGCATCATAAATGCCATTAAATCCTTACAATGTGGGGCCCCCTAGGTATAAGTTGGTTTATAAACCCCATTAACTATAGTTATAAGTACCATAAACCATAGTTATTGGAGTTATAAACCAAGTGAACGCTATCTAGGGGGCCCCACATTGTACCCATAGGATCCATGTATGCTATATATGATAACATTTACCATCCATATACCCCAAATGTTAGCATATATACCAGCACCATGGATCCTATGGGTACTGATGAAACATCCCAACAACTGATTGATTTATGTCCAGGTCTCGGCGCTCCGACGCTGCGATGCCTTCGTGACCCATGGCGGAGCCAACAGCATCAAGGAGGCGCGGCGCGACTGTTCGCGTGGGTCGTTGCCCAAAAGAAGGGGGGAACAGAACCTCTTAAAAGATAGAAAAATCAAATTGGCATTAAAATAGTGGTTAATCACATTAAAACATTTTTTTTTATTTGGGTAACTATAGTCCAGCTTCCAATGTTGTTTGGGAAATTTGAATCAAACCATTTTTTGTTGTTTTTCATGGGAGTCGACCTGGAATCTCATAAGTTCTTTAGCTTCTGGGCAGGTTCTGACATGCTGACATGCTGTCAAGGTACATTTCTGGTTGGTGCTTTGGAACATGTTTTTGATTTTTCCATATATTGGGAATTTCATCATCCCAACTGACTCATATTTTTCAGAGGGGTAGGTAAACCACCAAGCAGATTTCTTTTGTTACTTGGGGTATACCAGAGCAATTTTTCCGTCCAGTATTGCTGAATCACATCATTTAGCCTTCATCAACCGGTGCTTCGCTGGTGGTGGCGCGGTGCTGTGGAAATTCGTTGGGTTTTCATCCCATGAATCCGTTGGCTAAAACAAGATGCAATGGTGATATCATAGCTTGGCCCTTCAGATACGCCATTGCGTATTATGTGGTATCAATGGACTGATTTTGATTTCAAGACCATATTCTACAGTATATTATGTTATGATAAGTTATTATTATTTGATTATTATGATATGATTCTCATACTGCATTCTTGTATAAACCATATAATCATATATATATATATAAATTATGTACCCTTCAGATGTGAAATCCCATCGAAACTTCATCATCCCATGAATTCCCAACTTTATCTTGCCCCTTATCCGCCTTTGGAGGCCACTCTGCTGGGAGTTCCGATGATCGTCACGCCCTTCTGTGTGGATCAACCCACCAACGGTGAGGCGCTGCTGCTGGTACTACCGATGTCGTCCCAATTTTCGCGAAGTTGGTGAAGGTTTGTCTATATGGAATGTTACTGTATGGATTATGCCTTTCCAGTTACCAGATCTTGGGCTGGATCAATACCTCTGAATGGCTCCAGGTACGTTACGAACGCTTAACTCCAATTTCACCAAAGTGTTTCGTGACATCTCCACTTGGAACATCATATAAATATCGTTAAAGAATGTTAAAGATCCATCAGATAACACATGTTGGACACTGAGCATTAACAATAACTCCATTGTAAGGTGACAATGGTCCTCCGCCGTTCAGGCGGTGGAACGCTACGGCGCGGGCGTGTGCTTCTCCGATCTCATGGCGACGCCCAGAGGACAGGGACTTGTTGGGATGTTGGGGGATTCAATGTGATTTTTGTTACAACGTGGGGCCCCCAAGATAGCGTTCAGTTGGTTTATAACGCCAATAAGTATGGTTTATGGTACTTAAACCTATAGTTAATGGGGTTTAAAAACCAACTTATAACTGGGGGGCCCCACATTGTTGGGATCCATTGGGATGTTATTGCAATTTTATTGGGATTTTGCTTAAAAAAACTTGATTGCAATGTGATTGCGATTTTATTGCAATTTGATTGGGAACTATATAATTGGATCCAAATGCATCCAAACTCTTATTTGAAGTTCAGGAATCATTAAAATGTGCCCAGATACATGATCGTTTATCCATAGGGAATCAATGAAACACTGCCTTATCTAACATCGAGGATGTGTGACGAAATGAAACCAAAGCTGGCACATGTCCACGTAGTTTTTGTTGCCTTATTTAAAAACGTTGTTTTCCCATTGTCAGAGTTCATATATTCAACCATATTCAACCTGTGCTTTCTTTGTTATTCATCAGTTTTTCATTTTTGCTTAAATCTCATCCTCATCCCTACAGTTGTTTCCCGTTTTCGCTAGATGTTCATGTTCTTACATATTCCTACCTTTTTTTTGTCTTTCCCCTAAAGACACCAGTATTTAGCGATTTGGTGTTTGTGGCCGTGTTTGTCCATGTGTGCTTGGTGAAGTTAAAGATTCTAACTGCGCCATGCGCCATCGTAACTAACCGGGTTTTTTAATGTGATGCCCCAGTTCGAAAACGCTAAGTTGATACCTAACAAAGCTGGGGCTTATGGCAGACTATATTTATGGTTTGCTTGGTAATTCTATATCGAACAAACATAACTGTGGACATCGCCTTGTATCATGATTGGCTCATATTGGCTCTGAATCCCTTACATCCCCATGTTTTGTTGGTTAAATTCCTCCATGTCAGCATTGAATTCCACATAGTTGGTTTTTATATTCATATTAGATACAATTAGAACTATATTATATATATATATCCCCTGAAGCCTTCATGAAATATCACCATATTAAGTAGGAGGAACTTCAGCAAATGAGCAGTGGACAGGTCATCCAGTTGCTTAATGGAATGACTTTTGCGGGTAGTGAAGCCATCAATCCCCTCATAATACTGGGTCAACTTTGGTTAGATAACAAGCTAAACATGGCTGGTTTCTTGGCTGGTATCTAAGATTCACTATGATTATTGGTGATATGTTCCTTTCCCCAGCTAATCGTCGGCATATCCTTGTTTGTATGCACATTATTCCTGCAATGTGAGGCCCTCTAGTGATGTAAGTTGGTTTATAGACCCATTAACTATACTTGTATTCCCTATGAACCCAAGCGTTAACCAAGCTGTGTGCGTCAACTTTGCTATCGTCAATGGGGGCCTCGCCGCCTCGTTAAGTGGATGTAAAACTGGTATACCTAGGGTTTGTGATCATTTAAACACAGTACAACAAACTATCATTTGCTGAACATAACTAGGTGAAAGTCTATGGTTTATGGTAGATATCATATATACATATAGTCAATGGAACTCGATTGCTTTATGCAATTTATATCAAATTATACATCGTTCATGGATGTCCATGGTGGTTCAAAACCAACAGACCCCTTTGAGGCGAACTCTCGGAGGCCGTCAAGGTGGCCTTGGGCGACGGCCCAACGGTGCAGCAGTGGCGAGAACGAAGCCTCGAACTGGGAGAGGCCGATGCGACGTGCGCGACGTGTTGGATGGTGATTTCAGCTGGCAAAAGCTTACTGGTGCTAAACGTAGGGAATTTTCGGGAATGATCCACTGGCTAACCATCAATAATCATCCCAGCAACCCCCAGCAACCCATCCATTCCCTACGTTTAGCACCAAGAAACAGGGGAAACACTTGATGTTTGGTTGGGGATTTCATGGGAGTCAACTTGGATTAGACCAAACATGGTGATGTCATGGGATGTTCCTTGGAACTTTCATTGGAGAACTGGGCTTCTCGGATTAAACCATTGATGAATAAGCAGTGGATTAAACCAACAACGGTTCAACCTTTGTTAAATCTGGTTTGCTGATTCGGCTTACTTGATTGCTGGTCAACTGATCCGGGATATGGCTATGATCCTCAAGATTCCAACCACATCGAGACGAGTGGTGAACCTTCTGAACTCTTTGGAGGGTTACGCAGCTGTCATGGCTGGAATTGTTGGACATGCTGTTCCAACGTCAGCTTCGTTTTTGGCGATGCCTGGTCCGAGGAACGAAATGAACCGAATGCTGTACCATGCGGTGAGGAACATCTTTGTGCTCAAAGAGCTGCCCACCGAGAAGACCTGTCCAATTACACGCTACATGTGCGACTATTGCAAGTAGCCGTGGTGGCCCAAACTTCCCAGTAGCGCGGCAGGGCTAGCTGAACTTGGGCTGGTAGGACTTACACCTTTCTTGCATGGCCATGGAATACCCCATGCACTTCTCCTCGACTGACAATGGGGGCCTTTTGGATGTTGTCTGTAAGGTGAAGATTTTCGATGATGCTCATGAATCACACCTCCTTACTGCACGTGATGGTACTGACTTCATTTACAAGGGATGCCTCCATGATGATTTTCACTGCTATACCATTTTTAATGGGGTGATGATGCAACAGTTTCCCATTCCAATTGTTGTTTCTACCAGTGGTACGAAAGTCCTTGGGCACCATTCGCACTCGTGGGAGTCTTTGAAATCGGTGGTGGATTTGTGCGCCGGGTTCGGTGGATTGGCACAAGGAGCAACGGCTGCAGGTTTCACTGTTCAGGTCGCCGTTGATCACAACCAACGCATGCTGGATTTGTACTCCAAGGCTGGTGATTCTCATTTGATTTGTGGGGACATTGGAGCCCAAAGTGTGATGCATGAGATCTGGGCCCACTCTGGCGGCGCAGGTACTTTCACTTGCGGGTTCAGTTGTCAGCCCTTTTCCCGATTAGGTGACGGCAAGAGCCAAGCCGATGAGAGAGCCAATTGTCTCACCAAAGCGCTTCGGACTGCTTACTATCTCAATGCACAAATCATTGTGTTAGAATGCGTTGCACCGGCAGCCCAAGACGGATTCGTCAAAGGTGAGTTGGCCCATTTCACCAAACATACTGGGTTCCATTGCTCCATGACTGAACTGAAGCTTGATGAGATTTGGCCATGCCGCCGACAGCGTGCATGGTGGGTTTTGTCCTCACCTGAAGTCGGTCCCATTGACTTGTCCTCATGGCCAAAGTTTCAGGATGTCCATGAAGTCTCACATGTGATACCAGAGATTAGGCTTTGGGCTGCAGCTGATGAGCACCAACTGGCTCTCGATGACATTGAACTTGCTGCCTTTGGTGTCAACGAAGACCAGCATGCCAAGCACCTTCTTAACGCCAAAGGAAAAGCACCATGCGCGTTACATGCATGGGGTTCTCAAACCCGTGCCTGTGCCTGTGGTTGTCGCAATGCAGGTTTCTCACAGTCAAGGTTGGAAGCCAAGGGCATTCACGGATGCATCACTCGTAGCGCAGTTTTCCCTGATGGAACTAGCCTAATGAGACATGTTCACCCAAACGAGGCTATGGGGCTCAACACATTCGATCCCATCATCGATTTTGGACAGGAAGTGCGATTGACCCTTGCTGCTGTAGGGCAACTAGCATGTCCGGCCCAAGCCTTGTGGATCCTCAGTGAAGTTCTTGCCAGGATTGACATGATGAAACATGCACGCACCTTCACCAAATCGGAGCAATTGCAAGCCTATAGGTCTTGGTTGTTGATGAGGTGCAGACAGGTGTGGCCAGCACAGGTTGAACCTGTCACAGACCAGACCATCCTGACGTTGGCGACGTTTTGGGGTCAACACAAAGATTTGTCTCTTGGTGAGTTACTGTTTCCTTTGCGATGGGAAGGACAGATTGAGGGTACGATCAGCATTGCTGCAGTCCTGGATCACCTGATCCGTATGCGTGAAGGCACTGCTCCAACGGTTCCTGATGCCGACCCAAAGACACCACCCATTTCTGACGTTGATGAAGTGCCGGTTTTTGACCAACCTGTCATTTCTGAAGACATTGCCACAAGTGGTTGCATGGTTGCCGAGTTTTGCACCGTCATTTTCTCCAATTCGGATGAACCTCCTCTCCGTTTCCAGCCGAGGTGTGGATCTACCATTTCTCAATTTTTGAATGCCCATGAGAAATTGATCGGTACTTTTGAGGTTGAAAAGATTGTGCTGAATGATCTGCCTGTCCCGATTGACCATGTTCTTGCGGTAGGACAAGTGTTGGAGGTTCAACTCAAGACCCCTGTTTTGCAGCTTGATGCCCAATTACCGATTGTTTCTCCCACTGCCGAGTGGTCACAGCCAATTGATGATTCAGGAGTGAAATCACCTCTCAGGAAAGTCTCGAAGTTTGATGTTGGAGAATGTGTCACTCCGAGTGCCTTGTTGCCTGATGACACTGCCTGGCTTGATGCTCGACCCCTGGTAGGATTGCAAAGTGAGCAGTTCTTAAAACTTGGAATGCCAAGCATCCAAAACGCGCAGCAACTGTGGTCCTTGAGGCACCAATACCTTCGCACCGAAGATCGTATCCAGGTCTTGGACAACCAGGAGAGATTCTGGGCAGATGATGAAATCAGGTTTCACCTTCATGCCGTTGTACAGGCCAGCCTTGAGATGTCCGTTCGTTTGGGACGAAAGGTGCAGCCAGTTTGTGTCCTTGACCCTTTGATTGCAACTGCCTGGATCCAACACCGTGGGTTCGATTGTCATCAGTGGGCTACTGATCACCCTGAAATTTTGCGAGACGGCATTCCTATTGTCACAGTGATTCTGATTGATCAGCATTGGTTCCCATTGTTCATGTCTCCTTTGCAAGGGGTCCTGCATGTCCACACATGGGATGGCATGAACGCTTCACATGAGGGTCTTGATTTGCTCATGGACAAGCTTGCGGTTGCTTTGGGGTTAACCAACGCCATGATCAGACGAGAACACAGGCTGTTTTTCACCTCTGATCTGTGCGGGGCCCTTGCAGTTGCCTTTTTGAGATATGCACTCGTAGGATTACAACTTCCTTCTGATTGCACAGAGGCCACTGTCATTCATGCCAAGCTGAAAGAGGCGTACATGACTGAACTGAGGCGATGCCAAATTGCCAGGCGACCATGGATCTGGGGAGCCGGTGATAAGCGCCCCACAGTTTCACCCTCCAGTGATCTCCATTTGGCCGTCAACATCTCACGTGACCAGAGAATTGACCTCATTAATGAGAAAGGGATGGCACTTGCTGATGACGAAATGCGTTTCCACCTCATGCAGCTTGTTGCTAATCAGCCCGCAAGCTCTTCGGCGAGTGTTCAGAAGTTCACATTCATGGAGCCTTTGATTTTCAATTGCTGGGATTCCATTGGCCACATCATTGCCAAGCAGTGGTGTGCCAAAAACATGCAAGTACATGAAAGAGGCCAAAACATTGTGACGGTTGTTGCGGTTGAAAACCATTGGTTGCCTCTGTGGTTCGTCCCCAGGAACAACACCTTGCAGGTCCATACCTTTTTGTCTGAGGTACCGTTTGACCAAGTTGAGAGGGTAGTTGTTGCGGTCGCTGACAGCCTTGGATTTCATGGACATGCTATCCACAGAATCCCAACTGGATTGCCTGATCATGACATGTGTGGTGCACAAGCCTTGGCTTTCATTGCGCATGTAGTTGTGAACATGACACTGCCTGACACCATTGCTGAACTCCGCACCCTGCACACAAACATGCGGGCGTCATTTGTTGCCCATCTGTATGGCCTTGAATACACCCCGAAACCAGTGGTGTGGGGAAAAGGCAAACGAGGGGAATCCGGGCCACTCCCAATAATGCCCGATGATTTGCACTCAGAAGATGAGCAGAAAGAGCGACGCTTGCGGATGCTCTCAACCCAAAGTTATGCCATGGGTGATGATGAAATTTTGTTTCATGTGGTGCACCTGCTTGACTGCTACCGACAAGGGCCGAGAGACGTTGGTCATGTCCGACACTTCCTCACTGTTTCACCAAAAACCCTGCACCTTTGGCTGCAAGGGAATACTGCTGATTTCTATGATTGGCTTGTGAATGAATGGAGGCCTACACAATTTGAGGGTCATTTGGTCACGGTTGTTTTGCTGCAGCAACACTGGGTACCTCTCTGGATTGCTCCTGTGGGACAAACTGCACATTGCCACACGCTGACCGATTTCATGGTTGATGAGCAGGTTATCGAAACCACTTTTCGCCAGATTGCACAGGGCCTTGGGTTTGCTGATTCAGTCGTTCACAAAGTGCCGCATGGGTTGGTAGTTGACAGATTGTGCGGAACCATGTCAATTTCTTTCCTGGCACACATCATTTTGCGCACCAGGTTACCAGAAGATGTTCACCAGCTCCGGTCCCGATGCTGGGATATGAAAATGGTTTTTGCCAGAGCGCTCGAAACCCCGCCTACTTTTCCAGAGCTTTGGGGCTGGGGTTGTGAAGGGGAATGCAGGCCACTCCCTAAATTGCCTGCCACCGGCCATTTTGCTGCCGTCTTGCACGAGTTTTTGGGCTCCGAATGGACATGTAGATGCCTTGAGCTTTTTGCTGCCTCTCCTTTGCCCCTTCATCAGCCTGAAGGGATTTTCTCCGGGATGAGTCAGTGTGAAATGGAGTTTCACATCGACGCGCTGAACATGACTGCACATAATGGGGTAACCTTTGGTACGATCTCGCATGTGACTCAGCTTTCACTCCAGGCTCAAGAGTTTCTCTCTACTGCTGAGAACTGCAGAGGACTTGCCATGTTGCACAATGAGCATTGGATGCCAGTGATCTTCCTCCGTCACCATGGCCAGGTGTTCATGATCCTTGAACAAAATCCTGTTGTGTCTGAGCTTTCACTGCACCCAGGGATTCAGCAGATCCTGATTGCGCCTTGTACCCAGGAGTATTGTGGCGCCATCACTTGGATGGTGCTTGCTGGTGCATGTGGTTTCCCTCTTGACATCTTGAGTGGGCAGGAAATGCAGTTTTTGCTTGCGTAGAGATTTAGGTGCTCTGGTCTTGCCATTCCTCAGGACACCAAATGGGGTTTTGGTCCACAGGGACAGTTGGTTAAGAACTTGGTGACTGAACTCCTGAAGCATGGTATTCCTGAAACTGTTGTGGAAGAGCGGGCGAATGCAGCCATTAAGACACTGGGAAGCGAGCAGATTCTGGCTGCTCTTGGCCACCGCAATCCATGGAAGCAATTGAAAATTTTGGGGAACAATTCGAAGTTTCAGTTCGTTATGCCCAGTGAATTGGCTCTGGTCGTGGAAGCCAACAAAGGCAAGAATGTGAGTAGTAAGGGAAAGGGTAAAGGTCCCAAACCGGTACCTCAACCAACTGAGTTGGACCCTTGCAAGTTGCAAGTTCTCGAGGGTACTTTTCACGCACAAGGGTCCCCCATGATGCAACTGACTATGAAGCAGATAGGACCCGTGAGTAGCGGCTTCATCTTGATGTCCATGCATGATGCTGAGCCTTATCTCCGTGCGGGGAAAGCTGTTTCACGTGAACCACTTGCTTTACTGGTTTTGCACCGCACTGGATCAGAAGTCCAAACTGCCTTGCCTCATGTGTCCATCATGGTCCCTTGCCGGTGCACAATCAATAATGAACCAGTGTTGGCTGAGGCCGTTCTTGTTCAGGTTGGGTCTGGCATTGTTGAGAAGTCCACTGGGACAGCCATGGTCTCTGTTGACACTCCTGAGGTTGTCACACTCAAAGTCTTGGTGTACAGGGATGAATTGAGAGGCGATTGGGCCGAGTTCTGTGGGTCCCCGATCAAGTGCTTGGTATCACTTCTGCCACAACTCAAACGATGTTTCACTGAGGGTTGCAGCTGCCCTGCTTGGCACAATGTGGAACAATTGCCGTTACGGGATCCCATTTTAGATGTTTGGCGCAGACAGTACCTGCGGCAGGGCTTCCGTCCCTGTCCTGCTGACAAAGCTGAATTCTTTTCAGTTTGCATCCGCATTCCGATTTGTATCCTGGAACCCCTGCTGGCAGCAAGCGGAACATCAGGTGCCTATTGCGAACCAAGAACGGCTGATGGTAAGGATATCTTACCTGATTACACGGTCATCTGGACCCCGAAGCACTCTCTCCAAGAGATGCAGCATCTCATGCAGACCAACCCAGCGGTCACGGGCTTGGCCCGCCTGGGGGAGAGACGCGGACTGCGAGTCCATGTGAAACAGGCCAAGGTGATTCTCCAGTTGGTCCGACCGGACTCTGTGTTTCTACCCAGTGGCCCCAAGCTGAGTTTCACCGTGGGCCCCCTGCCTTATGGTGTTGATCGCCAAGCTGTGGGGAAAACTCTGCAGAAAGGAGGTTGGGAATGCCGGCCTCTCCAACCCACTACGCCGTGCCCAGGACGTGGAGTCATGTGGTTAGTACAGGCGACTGAGGACCCTGAGAATGCCATCATCTCAACCACCACTGGAGAAATTGTGATCACAAAGCAAAAGCCAGACCCTGCTGCTACAGCCAAGAGCCCCTCCACTGTTGGCTCTGCTGCCACTTTGGCGCTGTGTGGTACTGATCATGGAGCCAAGAGTGCCAAGGCTGCTGAAGGCGACCCTTGGACGACCACCGACCCGTGGCGATCCTATCAGCCCACTGCGGGTGCTGCTGCAACTGGGCCTACCGAGGGCATGCTCCAGATCGAACAACGTATCCAAACGGCTGTCCTGGCCAAATTGCAAACGCCAATGGAACAAGATGACTTGCCGGATCGAGTTCACCAGTTGGAAGGCCAGGTCCACCAACTACTGTCTAAACAGCAGGGACTCGAAACCCAGTTCCAAGAATACAGTGGTCAGCACATGCAGCAGATCAATGCCCTGCAGGGTCAAGTCACCGCCCAAGCCCAACAATTGCACGGGCATTTGGAAAACCAAAACCAGACAATGCAGTCGCTCTTCGAGCAACAGATGCAGCAAATCCGCGGCCTTTTGGCCAAAAGACCAAGGGAAGAGGGCCAAGAATGACTGTCTGGCTGGGGATTCGGCGCCATGTTGCTCAGCTTTGTTTCACTGTGGGGTGCTGAGCTCCTTTTCCGAATCCTGAGCCTTGTCAGTTTGATTTTGTTGGGGATGGCATTTTGCCGGTATGCATCTTTCCGATGTAAGCGAAGTCTGTGGCCATATTTGTTTGTTTTCACCACCCTGTTCAGAATCGGTGAGGCGACCAATCCTGGCCCTGAATCCAGTTTTGTGCTTGGAGCTTTCAACCCTTCGGGTTTGCGGGGCAAGGCTCCTTATGTTGTTTCACAACTTTCGTTTGGTGACATCTGGGCTGTTTCTGAGACCCACCTGAGTAGCAATGCTTTGCAAGCCTTTAAAACTAGCATGAGGTTTGCTCAGAGCCAGTTCCAGCACTGTGTTGGTGGTTGCCCAGTACCATCACAACAAGACCGTGTGTATCACTCTGCTTGGCGTGGGGTTGCAGTCCTCTCCAAATTCCCTACAAGAGAGGTGCCGACCATCATTCCACCTGAACTTTTGAGCTCTTCTAGGGTTGTTGTTACCACTTCACTGGTACATGATGTTTGGATCACTGGAGGCACTATTTACGGTGAGCCAGAAAGCAGCTCATATCCGCATCAGAAAGCCAACAATGAGGCCTTGCTTCACCATGCTGCTGCACATGTTTGCCATTTAGCTAAAGGACCTAGGTTTTTGGCTGGTGACTGGAACCAAGTGCAATACGCCTCTCCTTCATTTGAGCTGATTGAGGCTGCTGGTTTTCGTGACTTGCAGGATATTGCCCTGGAGTTATGGGGCCGCCCAGTTGAGAACACTTGCAAAAATGCATCCCGCAAGGATTTCTGCTACATTTCTCGGGAACTTCAGCACTTGCTGAGGAAAGTTGGCATGTCACATGATGTTTTCCCGGATCATGCCGTTCTTTGGGGCGAGTTTGATTCACTTGGGCAGTCCATACCGAGGCAGATTTGGTTTTCACCCGGTCCTTTTCCATGGCCTGCAGTCTGGGAAGTGGACGAGCTTTTCTGGCGCTCTCATGCTGAGGATCCAGACACTAGGTACCATATGCTTTGGCAACATATTGAGTCTCAAGCTTGTAAGGCTTTGCCATTTCCTGCCCCCAGAAGTGCTCAGGGGAGGGCGGCAACTAAGGATGTTCGGCCAGTGGTAGACGGGAAGGTTGCCCCCCCAAAGAAGGCGCCACAGTGACATTAAGCCACAGTACGTTTGTGCCACGTTCCGCCACTCGCAGTGGTTGCGACAAACCCGTAGGCTCCAGGCTTATGTCCGACATGTCTCTAGACAAGGGGTCCACTCCGACCATGCTAGAAAGCTGTGGGGTTCCATCTTGCGAGCCACTGGATTTACCCCGTCATTTGCGGGGTGGTGGGAGCAGAACCATGCCAAGGTTTTTGGAGCACCTGAGAGGCTCCCCTTTGTACCCCCAACCCTTGACATTGCTGAAAGGGTATTTGACTCCTTTGCAATTGCATTTCGCAAGTTTGAGCAAGAGCTTCATGGTGCCTCCCGGAATTATGCCAGGCAGAAGCGGGATATGAACCTGAATGCTATTTTCCATGACCTGCAAGCCCCTAGGGAAAATGGAGTTGCTCTCTTGATCAAACCCATTGTTGCCAAGGTTGAAAGTGTCAATAGCGCTCATGGAGAGATTGTTTTAGACCGTGAAGTCTGTTTTGACTTGGCACACCCTGTTTTTTGCAATGGGAAAATGCTTGATGTCGCTCATGCCGACACTGATGCTGTTTGGGCCGCCAATGTTGAGGATGTACCTGTTGGTGCCACTGTCTCACAGACCAGCTGTCGTGGCACTGATGCTGAACTGTTTGCACTCTTCCTGACTGCTTGGAAACAAATGTGGGAACGCCACCACAGCATTCCTAGCTCCAGGTGGGAACCAATCTTACAGTTTGCCCGTGCGAAACTGGTTTTTCCACTGCTCAGGTGGCCGGCCATTGATTCTGAAGCCTTGGTGCATAGCATTGCTCATAAAAAGGTTTCCACATCAGGTGGGCTGGATGGTGTGACGCTGGTTGACCTCAAATCCATGCCGTCCCAAGCTTGTAGCAACTTTGTGGATATGTTTCACCACGCAGAGCTCACAGGTGAATGGCCAATCCAGGTTATTGCGGGCAGGGTGTCATGCTTAGCCAAAACTGCCCAGCCAACTGATGCCCTGGACTTTCGGCCGATCACAGTTCTGGGATTGCTTTACCGTTGTTGGAGCACCTTCCATGCCAAGCATGCCATCCGTGCCATAGAGGGTATTTTGCCTACTGGATTGTATGGAAGTAGGGCCCACAGACATGCAGGTCAAGTCTGGTCTCACTTGCTTTGGACCATTGAATTGGCGTATGAAAACCAGACTCCGTTGTGCGGCATTATGGCAGACATCCAGAAGGCCTTCAACTTTCTGTCGAGACCAGTTGTGATGGAGTGTTGTGCCTTGATTGGAATCCCGTTTCACGTTCTTCGGGGATGGGCGGGAGCCTTGTCACGTATGCCACGACGTTTCCAAATTCATGGCAGTTTGAGTCCGCCCGCATATAGCAATTGTGGCCTGCCGGAGGGATGTGCACTTTCCTGTTTGGGTATGATGGTCGTCGACACTGTTTTCCACGAGTATATGTTGCACTTCTTTCCTTTATGTCAGCCACTTTCTTACGTGGATGACTGGCAGGTGTTAGTCATGGACCCAAGCATGCTCCAACCAGTTTTTCGGTGCCTCGAGGAGTTCACTGCCTTGTTAGACCTTTTTCTTGTCCGCAGGAAAACCCATACATGGTCAATCAGTGCAGAAGGCCGTGCCCAACTGCGGTCACAAGGCTTTGGCCTTGTCGGTTTTAGCAAGAATTTGGGCGCCCACGTACAGTACACAAGACAGCATACGAATAAGGTCCTGATGGACAGGGTCACTGGTGCGCAAGGCTTGTGGACTAAGTTACGATATTCAGCCAGCCCTTACGCCCAGAAAGTTCGTGCTCTCAAGTGTGCAGCTTGGCCTCGTTGTCTGCACGCTGTGGCCGCCACTACAGTGAGCAAGGTCACTTTTGCAGCCCTTCGTTCCGGGGCAATGCGAGGCCTCAAAGCAGATGTGGCTGGTGCCAACCCAATGGTCCATTTAGGACTTGTTGAGCCACCTAGCACAGACCCTCAGTTTTGGAGTATCATGCAATCCTTTCGTTTGGCCAGGGAGTGTGGTAATGCCCCCCGTATTGAGAGTGTTCTGGCTTCTTTGGTTGATAACCCTGATGCCTTGCCTTCCAATAGTATCACCCAAACGTTACTTGTGAGGATCCAGACTCTTGGTTGGCATGTCGATAAGTCTGGTCGGCTCCACGATGGGTATGGAACATTCTCTTTGTTTCAAATTTCAGCAGCCGAACTGCAGTGCCGTGCTGAACAGCAATGGTTGCATGTGGTGGCCGCAGCTACTTCACATCGGCCTTACCTTGTTTCAGTGGTTTGGAATTTGTGGACTCGGCCGACACCCGCCGATGGGTTGGGAAACTTGAGGCCTCTGACAGGGCTCTGTTTCACAAAATCCTCAACGGTACGCATTTCACCCAGGACGGCAAACATTATTGCCAGGAGACAGACAGCGACGTTTGCCCGTTTTGTGACTGCACGGATGGGAGGTTTCACAGATTCTGGATATGCTCACAGTTTGACCACCATCGGCAGCACCTCCAGCCGTATGTATTGTCTGCTGTGCGCGACCTCCCTGAGGTCTTGACTTGTTCAGGCTGGTCACTTGCTGCAACTACGCAGCATCAGTGGGATGAATACTTGGTGGCTTTGACACCTTCGCCAGTGCCCTGCTGGCGACTTGAGGGACCCATCAACATTTTCACTGATGGGAGCTGCTTTGGACAACACAGTGTGCAGACTAGGTTTGCAGGGTGGGCAGTGGTTTTTGCCGCGACTGAAGCGATCCATGACTGTACTGGCAGTCTTGTCCTGGATTCAGGTGTCCTGCCGGGGTACTTACAAAGTGCAGTCCGGGCAGAGATCTTTGCTGTCTTGCGAGCATTGTTGATCACCCAGGACCTTGAGTGCAAAGTCATGATATGGTGTGACTGTGACGCTGTCGTCAAACGCATGCGGAGGTTACTTGTGGGGCATGACCTGAAGATTGGCTGCTCTCATTCGGACCTTTGGACTCTTATTCAGAAGTGCATCAGGCGACGGCGGGGCCCCACAATGATTACAAGAGTTGCAGCTCACCAGGAGGAACATACGGCCAAAGATGTTTTCACCGAATGGTGCATCCGGCATAATGCCCTGGCTGACCGGCAAGCTGTTCGAGCAAATGGAACGAGGCCCGCGTCATTCTGGAGTCTGTTTCACTCGCATTTGTCTGCATTGGATAACATCACTGGTATCAATAGGGCCATCCAACAAGTGCAACTTGATATTAGCAGGGAAGTTGTCCGCTTGGGTGAGCCGGCCAAATTGGATGTTGCCCCGCTTGACCTTGAACTGCCCCCTCCTAGCAAAGCTTGGTGCCCGTTGCCTGCTCTTCAGATCCCAGCACAGGCTGTCCGTTGGTATGGAGACGTGATGGTTCGTTGGATCGTGAGTTGGTTTTGGCAGGCAGTTGCAGAGAGTGACTTGGAGCCAGTCTGGGTGTCCCATTACCAATTGTACATTGATTACATGTGCAGTACAGGCCATCCAGGACCTGTGCATATCAATGGATGGATTGATGGCGCACGCCTTTCACATTTGCATTTGCGCGGACTTGCCTTCCGCACCAGGGCCAGATGGTTTGTGAAGGTTTGGAAAGAGACCCTGAGACATCAGGGCATTGTTTTGGAGAGCGCTTTTGGCCGACCACATTCTCAGGTCATTTTGCTGCACACTGGATGCGTTTCACTGCCTTGGCCACGTGACCGCCTTCAAAGTGTGGATAGGTGGATGTTTGCCCGCAGCCAATCTGCCTTTAAGCGCCAATCCACTGCACTCGACAGCCTTCCTTTCGCTGATGCCCATTCAGAGTTTCCACCTTGCTACCGGACCACCGTTGGCACATGAGCACCCAAGACGGGTAGCATTCGGATCTAATGCTACGCGCAACAGAAAGAGTGAAAGAGTGAAAGAGTGGTGGTTTGGAACATGTTTTTTCCCATATATTGAGAATGTCATCATCTCAACTGACTTTCACTCCATCATTTTTCAGAGGGGTAGGGCTCAACCACCAACCAGTAAATACTTTAGTACTTTAATCTGCTATCGCCAGCTAAAAAATGAAGAGATAGCGAACGTATCTAAGACTCACCGTGAACACTTTGTTGGTAATGTTTGGGCAAATATACCAATAAACTATTCGTAGTCGTGGATTGAATATGTAACGGTGACTAACGGGTATATGATAAGTTTTATTTATATTATATAACAGTTAGTCACCGTTAAATAACCGTTAGTCAGTTAGTCACCAATAAATATTCAATGGCATATATTTTAACGGTTCTATTTCCCCAGATAGCTGGCAAGCTATAGGGGTTCTTACTTCTCAAAGGTGGGGTCTTCGGTGGCGAACTTTTGGCCAAGGTGCTGTGCAGGGGGCTGTGCAGGGTGCTGTGCAGGGTGCTGTGCAGGGTGCTGGACAGATTGCGGTGGCGAAGTCTGGCAAAGGTGCTGTGCAGGGTGCTGTGCAGGGTGCTGTCCAGACTGCGGTGGCGAAGTCTGGCAAAGGTGCTGTGCAGGG
>Ga0126342_10004856_pt1 | contig 23174 bp, 22 predicted proteins | sample Cyp1metagenome_FD_92528 | JGI IMG/M metagenome (GOLD analysis project Ga0126342, IMG submission 92528) | Coral microbial communities from Lord Howe Island, Old Settlement Bay, Australia - Cyphastrea 1 metagenome | ecosystem: Host-associated > Invertebrates > Cnidaria > Coral ...
GTATGTATGTATGTATGTATGTATGTATGTATGTATGTATGTATGTATGTATGTATGTATGTATGTATGTATGTATGTATGTATGTATGTATTATGTATGTATTATATATGTATCATATGTATATATATATATTATATTATATTATATATTATATTATATTACATTACATTACATTATATTATATTACATTATATTATATTATATTATATATATATATGCATATGCACATGCATGTGTATATGTACATGTATATAGAAGCACACCAAATCTGAGCGGAGGAGTGCTTTACTTGGCCAAGTAGCTGAAAGCAAGAATACTATGCAGAGTCATGCAGAACTTATGTGTTTAAAAAAAAAAAAAAAAAAACATAAAAAATCAGAAAAACAAACTGTTCACAGAAAGTTGTCATGGCTGAAAGGAGTGGGTGTTTCTAAAAACGGTGGATTACCCAAAATTGTCATTTTACACAATTGCAAAACTAGTATAAACTAGTGATAAAAAATGAGATATTTTAGGGCTAAGGCCAGGGGTACAATTGCCAACATGGTGATAAATCATTGACTGTGGGGGTGCCCCATGTTCAAACAAACCCGCATAGAAAACTCGAAGTTCATCACCTCATGATCCAAGTGACCCGCTGAACAAACTTCAGCAGCTCGGTGCAAATGAAAAGGACCATCAAGAAGAGAACCAAGCACAACACCCAGCTGATGAACTGAAGTGTCATGGTCAAATATGTCTCCTGGCAGGGTCACTGCCGCTGTGCAAAAGTGATCAGAAGTGCGGGTCACTGCAGCCGCACAGTGCCCCGGGGTGTCCCTACATCCCATGCCACAGATCCAAAACCCCAATGGGGCTGACATCCCTTGATACAGTACTCAAACTTGGAAGAATCATTGAAACTCCTGAAGCTTCAACAGGGGTGAAGCTTAACACTTACCCTCTGGTAACCAAACATCACCAAAAGCTGGGGAGATACCATCTCCACCAAGCATCAAATGACCATGTTAGAATCTACCAGACATGACATGTTGGGGGTGTCTCAAAAAGTTTGAGTATCACAATCGCATGGGGTGTCATCATATTCCTGATTAAACTTAACAAAACTTGCCATAACATTTGGAGAAAAAAACGCGATTTTCGTTGAGACAAAGCCACATGATGATAGTAATCGTAATGTAATACTAATTAATAAACTAATAATGTAATAATAATGTATACACAATGTAATAATAATGTATATACACATAATCTAATAAGAATGCATTAATGCTGTAAACAAAATGTGTGTGTTTGTGTATATATGCACACTGTGTTCATATCACATAAGCCCATTACATATCACATTTCCACATATATGTATATGTATATATAATTATCCATATCCATATCTACCCATATCTATCCATATCTATCCATATCTATCCATATCTATCCATATCTATCCATATCTATCCATATCTATCTATTTATCTGTCTATCTAATCTAATCTAATCTAATCTATCTATGTATCTACGTATGTTTACATATACATATCATACATATGTTATACCCCTTGGCCCTTGCATCCCCTCGTCTCCAGCAACTTGGGATTCTGGGTGAAGTATTCGCTGCGCGCCACCAGGGCAAAACTGCGAAGGTAGGAGACAACGGGCTCCATAGCCTTCGTATACCAGTCTTCCTCCACCATGCCCCACTTCACCTCAGAATGTCGGGGCTGGGCGTGGAAAAAAAAAGAAAGGGTGACCCAAGGCCGGAACGGTTGATGAAGGGCGAACCAACACCCTAAATGGATGGATTTTTACATGGAGTTTAGCCATTGAAAAATATATAGTTATGGGAACCTGTGGAAGCATATACAGCGTAGTGATTACATATATGGATTTGGGTGGAGCATGATGGAAATTGTGCAGGAAACCATGGTATTTTCATGTATGTTTATGCTTCCAGTCCAGTGTGGTGGTTTCTTTCGGTTTCTAGACGATCTTCCCTTCAACTTCAACGAATTCAACGGAGTGTCAATTGCGCTATCCAAGGCGCAACCTCCCAGGTGGTGTCTGTCTTACTCACCAGCCGGAAGAGCGAAGCTAAAAAGCAAAAGAAGAAGATCAAAGTAAACCACACCTCAGCAAGGCGCGTGGTTTATCATTGCTCTTGCGAGGTACCCTAAATCTAGAAATTCCCCCAGTTTTCAACCAAGGGGATCCAGGGGACCCGAGAGGATAACAATCCAGGTGAAGTCATGCCAATCAAGTACCAAATGGATCCAAATGGTACTTAACTGAAATGTAATGAAAATGTATATGAACATGTATTACATCTCCTTAAAAAACCGCCATCCATGGCCTCTGGGTACAGAACGCTTCATTCGGCTGACTGTCGGTCCGAATTCACCATGAAAATTCAAAGATGGGATCTCGGGCCATAATAAAAGGGCGTCCTCCGATATAACACACCTGCAAATCATCTATTTCAATCTGAAGTTGGGACCTGTCCATGTAGGAACCTCCGACTTTGAAAGGTTCGTTCAGTATCAGCGACCAGTGAACTTCAGGCTCTTCAAAAAACAACGCAGGACTTACTATAATTACTTTGTATAGCTGTATCGTGCTGTACCTGTCCGAGCCGTTGCTGATGATATGAATCAAGGATTCGTTGAGGCTTTACCAGCTATTTCAAAGAAAAAAATGTAAATGTGAATGGAGCCTCTGCATCAGCACATGTGTCAGCAATCCCAAGAAGCCAGCTGTTTCGAGGAAACCCATGCCTCCCAGTCATCAGTGTATGTTATTTGTCATCTGGCAGGCCCTCTAACTTGTGCCCTCTTCCTTCTTGCGGCCAGGCACCATGTAAACACCTAGGCCGCCCAGCCATGTTTCACGGAAGCTGGTTGCAGAACAAGTTGGGTCAAAAGCTCAGCATCTAACCAGCATTTCGCTGTCACATGCACGCCATTATATAGTTGATTGTTGAACAATTCGTGATTTTGTGGCCCTCGCATCATGTGTTCGATGTGACCCTCGAGTTTTCACGTCTTAGTGGAGTCAAGGGGCCCTTGTGGCAGCTGAAGAAGGTCTGCAAGGACAGGACCACGCCTCCCTCAGCCCATCGCTGCACGGCGGCCAAGTAATCCACAGGGTTCTTGGCCATGCCATAGGACAAGCGACCTGCTCGGGCCACATCCGCCATGAGTCGTGAAGCGATCACTCAGAACATCCTCCGAAAGATTTGTTAACATTTGAAGACTTCGGGAGGGTTGATGCGCCTTGGGCATGTACCAATTTCTCAGATATCCCATCATATTTTCTGTTGCCCTTCATCAAAAATCAAGAGCCAATTATTAACTTCATTGAACTTTTAAAGGGCGAACATATGCAGTACGTAGGTGTGGTCATTGGGTGAAGATCAAACTACAGTGATTAGCTGCTAATGTACGATGAACATGTCAGAATGCTCCCATATACCCCAAGAAATGGTAAAAGTATGTAAAAGTACGTTAAAGACAAAGATCGTTAAGGTACTAAACTTATGGAGTAAAATGTTCAACATCATTTGTAAGGGTCCTTGCAGAATCATAGGTATATAGATCTTGACACATCCGAAAAGTCCCCAAATTCGAGCCATCGCCACCGAGTTGCGATTGATGAACTGAGAGCGTCGGCCACGGAGCACAGTCTGAAGACTGCTAGCGGTATCCTGAGAAAAGAGGAGCCACAAAAGGGCAACATGGGACTGGCAATATCCACATGCTGAAAGGGAAATATTGAAAACAACTCCTTGAATTGTTGCATGGAAATGTTTGAGGACCAAAAGGAAGCTGACTGTCTGATGCTTTCAACCCACCATGAAGAATATGTGTCCTTGGAGATCATCTCAAACAGGATGAAAAATAGACCATGAGCGGACTGAGGTCACTTATAACATATATTATAACATACATATATTATAACATATTATAACCATCTTACGCCGTCAAAACTAAAGACTTCGAACCAATTCACCCTGAAACGCTCCCTTTAAAAACTTTAGCAGCACCGAAAAACCGCCTCCCAACCTTGACTGAGTATCCTCCACTTTGCAGCTTTCGTGAAAGGTGCGGCGTTCCACATATTCCTGTGCGATTCTGTGAGGACTGATGTGACAGCTGTATCATGTTGCATCCATAGATGTCGTTCCCTACTGGTTGGTTGGTAAATGAATGGGTCTTCCCCATGAGAAATCAAATAATCATAGTTGATGTACCCTCTGGTAAACTAACATAACTATGGAAAATCACCATTTTCAATGGGAAATTCCACTATAAATGGTCATTTTCAAAAGCTATGTTGTCATTACCAGAGGGTAGTTGGTGTAGTGTATGGCTGTATGGCTATCGATGTTATTCGGTGCACCCCGTGGGATCAGAATTCCCAAGCCAGTCGCCATTTGCTTTCTACTCAACCACACAATGGATTGCTTTTGTTGGGAAAATCTTAACCCGAATCTTTCTAGAAAAAATCCTATGATTTTCCTATGATTTTTATGGGTGGTCCCATGTGGTTCCTGTAATTTTTCCCTTGAATGACAACATGATCTGCACCGCCCACACACTGTCCCTGGCCTGGCTCCTACGCTTGCTGTCGGCATCGCGCACACGGCGACGCTCCCTTTCCCACACCAAGTCGCCCTGAACGGGATCGATGGGAGACCAGAAAGGGTGGTGGTGATTTATAATTACCCTCTGGTAATTTAACATAGCTATTGAAAATCACCATTTTCAATGGGTAAATCCACTATAAATGGTCATTTTCAATAGCTATGTTAAATTACCAGAGGGTACCCTCTGGTTATTTAACATAGCCATGGAATAGATGGCCCATTGAAATAGATGATTTTCCCAGCTAGAAACCTCATGAAAGCTCCATTTTTTTCAGGGATTTTCCATGGCTATGTTAGTCATAACCAGAGTTTAAGTGGATGGACCAATGGATGGCTTTAAGGGAAAATTCCATGTTTAATGGAAAAATCTATGGTCTCCTGTAGATTAAGGGACAAATTCAACCGGAAAACTCCGGTTAAATATGGACAATTCGATGGTTTCCAATGTAGATTTTCCCAACAAGACCAATCCATTGGATGAACATGGGAATTCTGGATCGATTTCAAGAAAACTATTGGGATAATTAATTACTGCTGCAACTGATTTTCAGGGAGAATTTAGGATAACTTCAGGGCTGTGACACAATGAAGATATGATTTTGTTGTCAGGTTCAATGTTGAAGCAATTTGGGTCTTGAAAGTTGTGCAACTAGAATAAACCAAAATCAAGCACATCAGTACACCTGCAACATTAGATTCTGTAGACTCTTAGATATTTTGAACAGGACAAGGTCACATGATTATTCATCACCAACACTTGATATCTATATATTGATACCTTTTACAAAAAATGGTCGTGGATAGTCATGGGACTCATAGATCATCAAATTTGGATCCATCATGATCCATCACCATGTCATGTCAAACACTTGCCCCATAGCTCCCATAATGCTCCACGCCGCTCACGCCTGGACATGGCGAATCAGCCAGGTGCCGTTGGTACCACAGGAACTCACGCCACCGCCTGAGGGATGGGATGAACCATGGACCACAGAGAGAAGGTGGAAATACCTGGAAATACCTGGGTGGAACAGCTTGATTCTTATGAATCTTAAGAGTCCTTATAAGCTTAGCTCTGGTTTGTCATAACACCGAGCGGAGATTAGGAATTTGGCGGCATCCAGGAACATGCTGCAAGCTACTCCACTTTAATATACATATTGTTACATATACATCAATAATTAATCATTTATCAATACCATGAATGAATTTCCATACGTTTCCATATTTGCAGAAGCTCACACCAACTGAACAAGAATGTCATGCACACACCAACAAACTTCTGTCTCTTTCTGTCCCCTAAATGGGCAGTTCTCTCTCCTCTCAGTCCAAGCAGCAGCAATTTCGAATCATGCAATTCAAGCGGAAGAACTGAGCGTTGTTGTTATCCAGGTAATCCAACTTGTCTTGCATTTCGTGGAAGAACTGCGGGCACTGCGTGAAGCCAACATAGGGGTTCAAGTCCATATCATCATCAAAGAAGTACGGAATAGTCGAGTGGAAGAAGTCCGTTTGGAACTGATGCCGGGCATCGCAAATGCTGTAAAGACATGGAAAGTGGTCCCGCTCATCTCCATACATGTTCTCGGGCTTGTCGGCGTAGATGCTCAAGTAGTTCTCCGCAAAGTTCAAGCCGCCAGCTTTGCCACGGCTGGTGCGAAGGGGAACGTTGTTCATGAAGGGATCGTCATCTTCCTAGGTTCGCCAACAAGCCAGAACGGAAGACTGCGCAGCAAGACGCTCTGAATGCTACCACAAGCCTTGTCTTAAAACATCTTATACCAATATCCTATATAAGTGGAGGTTTTCATGGGACAATATCGAACTAAATGGGTGATTCTCCGTTACCACGTTTGATTACTGGAGGGTAACAATGCTGATTTCTCATGTTTGGAATGTCACAAATAGGCCAAGTTGGGGATCCCTGCATTCCCTGGCGCCCCTTGGCCAAATCAAGCCGAACTCCCATCTGTTTTGACTCATACCCTGGATCCTTCTGGGAGGCATCCTTGCAGGTTAGTTGTCTTACCCTCTGGTAATTTAACATAACTATGGAAAGATCCACCATTTTTAATGGGAAAATCCACTATTTCTATGGTCATTTTCCATAGCTATTTTAGATTTTAGACATAACCAGAGGGTATGTTCAAACCATCAATAGCAAGGCGCCAGGCCATAAACCATCTCTCGAGCGTTGGCTCGCAACTTCAGCCAGTCCTCCAGCTCCAGCGACTGGATGGAAAATCATGGAGCCAGGCCCCAGCAACATCCACCAACGTGAGCTACTATAATAGTTAATGGCTGTTAATAGCCAATGATATTTAACATAGTTATATAATAACATCCCATTTAATAAGGCCAATGAGCTACAGCATTTTTTGTGCCTTCGTTTCATAAAATTGATCAAGCTAAGCAAGGTTTACCCAACCTTCACATCAATTTATATACACAGCTTCATCACCCCCCAGCGCCTTGTTCTCGGCATTTTGAGGCACTTTGTAGTACCTTTTGCTGCCAGGCACTAGATCGGCGCCGGTGTCAAAAAATGCCTACACTCTGGTATTTCAAATCTATCAACCCATCCGCAACCATAAAGAACCACTGGTCTACCGTCGTCTACCCTTGAAATGATTCCTCCGCTTTTCCACTGGACCGAAATAACCTTTGCTTTCTCCAAGCCCCCGGTGTTCCCCGGCGCACCAAGTGCCAGGCGCCACGTGCTGAGCCTTGATGGTTCGTTCATCCTCCATGGGCTTGGCACGCGCCAAATAATGCAAGCGCAGCGCCAGACTGTTGCGATCCTGCCACGGATTGCCACGGTCTGGGGTCAGAGCTTGGGTCGTGAATCAAACGAAGTAGCGTGTATAGCATTTTCTCTGCTAAAATGTCAGATCCGGACTTGCCCATTGATTCAGTTCAGTTTCGGGGGTGCCATATTGAGCTACAAATGATCCTGCGCTCATGGAGGTTTGACGAGCGATAGCTAATTAACTATCACCCCGGAACACATCGGAATACTTGCCGACCTTGGACACCGGGAAACACTGCTCCGACCATGTCACAGGGTGATGAACGCATTCTGACGGTCACAAGTTTGCAGGATTGACTACCATAAACCATCATAAACCAACATTAGGGCTGTATTAAACCACATTAAAGTACTATAGGGTGGGCCCTTTGGGCACTTTTCTGCGGACGTCCTGCGGCTCCCAGTCAGCGACATCGTCCCGGTGCAAGTCTTTCTTTTCCTCGGGCAGAGTTCAGGCATCAAAGATGCGGAAAAAAATCAACTGACACCGACACCTTATGATGTTTAGACTTTAGACAAGAGATGACAAGAGTAGCCGTAGAATTTCAGATATTGCATCAACAAAAATCAGCTCAGCAAAATCCAACAGAAAAGAGATAAGTACTGGAGATATCATTGTAGGCAAGGTGGGGATAATTGTCATTGTACTGTAGGCATTCTAGTCAGAACATTCTCAATGAAGCAACCCAGATATTCCGGAGGAGTCTGGCGGGGTGAAATGTGCCGGACATTTCACAGCAAATCTTAAACCAGAGGTCGCGCTTGATTTCCCTAGCATTGATATCACATGGTGGATTTAACATGATTTAACTAGCGGCATGAAGTCAGCCTGAGCCTAATACGTTCAACTTCCTGAATTTGGACCAGATTTCCAAGCTGTTTGACTGTTTGTCTTGATCTTCCAGGGTTTGATGGTGGGTACCATGTGCTATTCAAACATGGCTGGAACATCCCTGAACCAAGTGGAAGTCTTTATGGGAAAATCACATATAATATACATATATATATACCTGGTTGGTGGTTTCAACCACTATTAGTCAGTTGGGATTATTACTTCCAATATATGGAAAAATAAAAAATGTTCCAAACCACCGGCAAATACTGTATATATCTCTGCATGCACTATATATGGGTGATTTTCCAGTACCACGTTTGATGACCCGCAGGTGGTTAAACGAGGAACATGTCAAGGACGAAAGGGCGAGACCACTCCCCTTAAACATAGATATACCGCGCCGCGCACAAGAATGGACAAACATCCTGAAATACACGTATACAATGTATGTAATAGTATGTAAGTACATTAAGATCCTGATGCTTCAAAAAGCAAGCACCTAACCATCGTTAACCTACCATAACCTACCAGTACCATTTCTACATTCAATTTACCCACCACCTATGTCACTCATGATATCCCTACAATCAGCCATTGTTCTCAGTTGTGTCAGTTACATATGCCATTATATGAGATAATTCTCACAATTCTCAACATTGTTGTTCTAGCTAATAAAAAAAAAACAACGCGGTAGAACTATTAGCTGAGTTATACTAATTCATTAACCATAATAATGGGATATTTCATGGGATTTCTTCCATCCATCCACAGTATCGATCGGTTATAATATCGCATTCTTATTAGATTATTAGAGAATCTTCATGACATATCCATTTTTCTGGCCAATTGAAAAGCGGTAGAACGTCCTATCAAATATCCGTTCTGGTATATCCACTATTGGTGATACTAATATATATATACACACCCTATATATCCTCAATCATATCCCTTTATTATATATACATATATAATGATATCCCTCCGATAGTCCCATAATTAACCCTATATATATATCAGCTTTATAGGTTATATAATTATATATATATCCCTATTATATCCCTATTATATCCCTATTATATCCCTATTATATCCTTATTGTATCCCTATTGTAGTACCATAATGCCATCATATAGGGATATGATATAATAGGGATATAATAGGGATATAATAGGGATATATACCATCATACCAAAATACCATAATACCATGGATCTTTCTTGTCGTTCTTCAAGTCCTCTTCCAGCTGTGCCAAGGCCACTTCCAAGGCCTCGAAGACCTCTGGGGGCATGGAGCCCCAGCCACCTCGGAGCCAACCAACTGTGACAGCCTTAAGGAAGCCTTGGAAACATCGGAAAATGCCACAAAAAAACACATAGTAAATATACTGTAGTATATCAATGATTTATGATATATAAATGATCTATGATTATATATATTAACTATGATATATAAATGATTTATGAGGTATATATTTATATATATGATTTATAGTATGTAAATGTGGCATAGTATAGTATACCAATATATCATCATAATGATATAGTATACCATATATCATATGTGGTGACGTATCTGTGATATGATATAATATACAGCAGTATAGTTAAGTATAGTATAGTATAACGGTGCATGGTAACTTGGCATCTAATATAATATAGCAGTCTAAATGATAACTTAGTTAATAAATGGACATAGTCTTCGGTAAAACAGTAACTTATTACTAAATGATAAGCTAAATACGGTCGCTTAGTAATGAGTGAAGTATTCATTGGCTCGTTTTAAGGGAACAGGTTTGCAGGAAACCATGGGTTTTACCTTCAAATATCGAACCTTCCTGCAAATGTTCCCATCATCCAAACCTGTGAAATACATTAGAATGTATATTATATATATATATATATATTTTTCCTTTTTCAGCCTAATTATTGTCAGCTACCGTTCAGTTCTAAAAACAAATAGACACATGTCTCAATTTCATGAGACCATGATTCTCAAAACAGAAAACATAAAAAGTAGAATTCACTTCGACAGCCAGGAAAAAGCTATTGCTAAGCCAAGCTTAGATAAACACGTCCTCAAAAACCATAGGAATCCATGGAATTCGGGCCCGAATATGCAAAACTAAAAACGCACCTACCATAGGATTCAGCTGCTTTGAGGAATCAACTCACTTGAACATGCGCGAGTTGGTCTGCAGGTCTGCACATGCTGGACTTAAATTACCTCAACACACACACACATATTTAAATATATATATATATACATATGTTTAAATATACTGTGTATATATATATACATATAAATGAACATATATATATACAGTATATATATATATGTATAATTATATACCTATTGGTTGTTCATAATGTTTTCTCCATGTGTTACTGATAAAAAAATGATAAAATAAGTTACCCTCTGGCCATGGGTATCCCATGAAATCTTCAAAAAAAAACATGAGTTGGCACAGTGATTCTATAGATATATCTACAGTAATGGTTAATGGTAGTAATCTATGGTTCCTATCATGAAAATATCTACCATGAAACATAGATCATTGATATTGAGATGATAACTGTCTACCATTAACTGAATCAGGTCTATATATATATGCGTGTGTGTCTATTTCATATCATTACCTGATAAATTACCTGTTATTATCATTATAATCGCCAAGAATGTTACCTATTACCTGGTAAATGAGCTATTACTATTATTAATAACCTGGTAACCAGCTATCATATGACCTATTATCATTAGCTCATTAGCTATGACTATTAATAATTACCCTCTGGTAATTTAACATAGCTATTGAAAATGACCATTTATAGCGAGTTTTCCCATTAAAAATGGTGGATCTTTCCATAGCAAACTGTTAGTTTACCAGAGGGTACCTATCATCTGCTGGTATCATTGTCTACCTGCTTCACCCGCTGCGTTTTTCGCCACGCCGCCCTCCTTCCGAAGTTTGCGCAGGGTGTTTTTGCCGCTCATGCGGCGCATGATCTCCGCCTCCACCTCCTTGGAGGGCGGAGAAACGGCGCTGGATTCATGGGATAGGAATGGGATAATATGATACTATAATCATTATGGGATAACATGGGATCACATTTTAAAAAATGGATATGATAAGATTTAGCATATTTGAAGGCATTACAGATCAACACTCATCCATATATCTATGAAGGTGGCAACATTTAGCCAAGCCCAAGTTGTGGGAATATGTTGATGATGTGAACTCCCTTTTTTGGCCCCGAAAAAAGTGACCCCCTTTTTCGGAAATCCATCAAGGTGGCTGAAGATCGTCCAAGCTTCACCAGGATAGCCATCTCGGACCTTTGCCAAGTCCATCTTCTTGGTATCTTCCACCCAGGATTGGAAGAAGCGACTCACATTCTCCTGCGCACGAGAAAAAAACACGAAGGAACAGAGTTGTGGCCGATAACCATCCGTGAGAGGATTGAATTATTATGTCTTTAGTATCTTGTGATGGTCAAAACACTTGGGTTTGCTTGCTGAACCACCAAAAATGAAACACATTCCCGGCCGATTCTCCAAGAAGTGGATTTTCCACTGGGAAAATATATGAAACAAAAATCAACAAATCCAAGAACATGCTTTGTGAAATGAATGTACATAATTGTACATATATAAATATATGCATATTCATCTCATTCAGGGCTCAGCTGGCTTGTCATGTTGTTGTATGATTGGTCCTTTCAATAGCAAGATGCTTTCGATGGCTAGGATGTGCACCACTGCAAAGTGGCCGATCAGCCGCTCACCGCGCTCAAAATTGAAAATGTGTAAATATTGGAGTGTGTGTATATATAATATACTACACATTTATTACAGATTGATGGACAAAAAAAACAATAGAATAAATAAACATGGTTGATCCTCTTGGACGTAATTAGGTGTTTAAAATTAGACAATCAAAACACCAACAAGATCTTATTATGGGTGTGCGTCAACACAGTCTGTGTTCGTGAGCATCCCAAGAACTAGTTGAACACGAAACATCGCTGCATTCCGTCTGAACACCAGCATTGATCGGTTCATTTGATTAGTTAAATGAGACTAACCCTGAAGGTAACCTCTGGCAACTCAAACTAGCTATATATTCATAATGGTGATTTACTTCGACCAATTCAAGACGGTGATGGATTCCGGGAAGGTAACCCCCCCTGATCCCTGGGTTAATCGCGACGTCCCAGTTGAGTCCTCATATGAGGCACCACCAAAGTTGGGAATGCGTTCAATGACCGCAGCCAACTTCATGAACATCACCTTCAACTCCCCATAGATTCCGTCATGGATTCAAATGATTTTTTTTTTTTTTTTAAGTCTGTAGCTTGAACATCCTTACCCTCTGGTAAACTAACATAGCTATAGAAAATCACCGTTTTTAATAGGTAAACCATCTATAAATGGGCCATTTTCCATGGCAAACTGTTCGTTTACCAAAGGGTAATTCATATACATCATATCCTGGGTGAAGTGCTTAGGTCCCGTCTGTTTGCAAAAAATCTGACAGTAAAACCAGTAAAGCCATTTTACTTCGAACAGCTAAGAGAGCGGTCCACCGTTTCCATATAGTGGGGATGTGTTCAAGGAAAATCTATAGAAAAAAATGTTTCTTGGCAACGAGTTGTCCCCGAAACCATATCTTCAAAAAATACAGTAACCGGCCTGGAATGCTTGGTGATTTTGGGGTTGTTCCCAAACTCATCAAATTGTAGGCAATTATTCACGTGCTCCATTCCCAAATGTTTCAAGCGCAGAATGTACGGCAATTTATGCCAGTGTTTTTCTTTGTGGAAAAAAACGCAAACATGATCCAAATGTAGATGTAACCTGTCAAAAGCCCACTTTTGTAAGTACATTGCGGTTAAACGACAAGTCTAATTCTACCAAAACATACCTTTTTTTTTCATACAGTATATATGTATATGGTATGTATATATATATATATGAAATAACTATGTATAGTATATATATATATATACATGTATTTAATGTACCATGCATGGAGGTTATGATACCCAATGGTTGCCTTCTGCTCGGCTCTGTGCCCTTCGTCCACAAAGGCCACGTGATAACGGCAGCGGCAATCCTGGGATTTCATAGGCCATTTGCACCCCAAGTCATCACCATAAATAGGTGCTATGGTTACCATTCCCAAATGGCTTATCATTGTTTTACCATGTTTTACCCACATTAGTGAGAATGCATACACACACACATTTCAATTCACAGGCAGAAACATATGAATCATTGCTGAACAATATATACATATATATATATGTAATATGAAACTATAGTAGGTTATCTATATATATGTATATAAAACTGTACCATGTTCATCCATTTTCTGTGATCTATATATAATTGTAAGAGCAGCAGTAATATCAGTTAACCCGCGACAGTTGCAGTAGATATAACTATATGTATCTACATGAGCAGTAAAAACCAGGAGTCAAAGGACAATCTCTATGGGCCCTGCTTCCAGGATCTTCCAGAAACGAGGGAACAGAATGGAACATCCTCTAAGCAGTAGCAGGGGTGAAACAACATGAACAAATCTAGCTACAACTCGGAGGGCGTCCTTGATTCATATTTGAAGGTTCCAAGTTGGCTCATTGTGATTCTTGGGCTGTAGCCCGCCAACAGGCCAAGAGGTAGAACATGGTAGAACCATTAAACCGACCTGGAATCCAAAGATGGTAAACTCCCATAGGAAAACAATCTTCCAGAACCGTCCTGAACCGTGGTTCCATATGAGTTTTCACGGGGGTATGTATACAATCAATTTAGAATAGTCATGGACGCTATCGATAGCGGTCACTTGATGTGATCATAGAGGTGCAAAAGGCAAAAGTACCGTTTCCCATGTACAAATGATAGTAACCTTTGAAACCAACCAAGGCAAACAACAACAACAACAACAACAACAACAGCAACAACAGCGGCAACAACAACACAACCACCACAACCACAACCACAACGACAACGACAACAACAACAACAACAACAACAACAACACTAACAACAACAACAACAACAAGAAGAAGAAGAAGAAAAAGAAGAAGAAGAACAATAACACATCAAATCTAATCCCAGAATCCTTCGGCATGCAACCAATAGCTCCCACAACATTCCGCAACACGGTGCACTTGTTCTCACCAGCACTGGGTACAGTGACCATGATGTAGCGCAACATTGACGTTAGCTCCGGGTCGTACCTCCACGAAAAAAGTTTGTACTCGGTATAATGCTCTTGATTAGTAAAAGTGGTTTATAATCTGGATAACCCTTAGTATAGCCCATATATATTCCACACCCACGTATCCTGGGTTGTAAAAACCCATCATATTCCCGCTAAATTCCCTTAAATGATCTGGTTTCATCATGTTTCATCTCCCAATCAACCCAGCTTTTCTGGGTGTGTTTTTAGTGGCAGGGGAGCAGTTTATCAGTCACACTGGAGGATGGCGGATCAGGCCTCCGGAAGTGCAGATATGGTGAGAACACCCCGGGGCAAAGCCTCGAGCGAACATCGAATCCATGGCCCTGGCATGGCCCTGGCCGTCAATCATATTGGAGTAATCAAGAAAAACACAGGCGCAACACAGGAATAATGACAGCAATAATCATAACTAACCAAAACATGTCGTGTTTCTGCAGGGTTTCAAGACAGTACAGTGCTATGTAACAATGTAACATATATTGGAACCATTTTTTCGCGATGTCAGAACCCCTGTGCTTCCATACGTATCCAAAACTCTCCTTAATGTGCGCCCCTGGCCACAGCACAACAAACGTACCTCTCTTGAGTTCATTGAGGGCTTCAGGTTGCCCCAGTCGAGACCAAGAGACATGACGGCCTTCACTCCAAATCCCACCAGCAAGACATAGCAGAACAACCACACGGGCGTGGTCTGATTCCTAAGTGGCACCATTGATCAATGTAGATAACTGGAGACACAAAAGCTGCCTTTTTGGTCGGAGGTTGGGAGGCTACCAGGGGAAGGAATTGGGATATACATATATATATATATATATACATACATATATATACTGTATATATATAAATTCAAGTACGCCTCAACATTTGATGCTGGCTAGAACCCAACCAAACGTGGTTTGTGCGAATACCACCGACCTAGTGGTGATTTGATTGAATCCAGGTGCGCGAACCCTACATTCCGGATGATGTGAAATACTGTCGTGTGCCGATAGTTGTCATTTTTTGCCAGCCCTGTCTTCATGTCGCTTCAACTTCACAACTTCAGCGAAGCTTCTTTTCATATGCAACGTCTCCCAGAAGTGCAGACTGATGAATGAAACCATCCTGGGAGTTGAGCATAGCTGAGCGAACCCACAATCCCCAGTGCCAAACAAGGTTTCCTACAACGTCCTACAACTTGTAGTTTGAAAACACCCCAACGTGGCAACAGAAAATTCATCACGAGAAACGCAGCAAAGGGCATACTGAAGATTAAGAAAAACTGCCACCCAAGACTGTCGAAGAGCAAATGATGTGATTGAAATCGCGGTATTCCTCAAATTGCAGTTTTCTAAATACCTATATATATATATATATATATGTATATATATTTATGTGTGTGTGTGAAAATAAAGGTTGACCATAAAGTGCCACCGTTTCCCACCCAAAAAATGGCAGCATTTCCCCATAATTGATGGCACCCCAGGTGTTTTCCCATGTCCTCAGTGCAGTTGGTCATGGGCCGCTGGTCACTCTGGCACGCATAGGCACAACGCCCCGAGACCGCCACACAGCGATCGTTGAAGGGCGGAGGGGCGGCCTAGCACGGCAATCTATGGCAGGTATGAAGATCTATATCTATAGAGACGTGTGGGTGCACATAAATACACATACATTTGGCTTCTGATTCCTACTAGTTTATGTTAATATATATATATATCATCTATAACATATATTTAATTACATAATATAAATATATATAATGTTATATATATAATATGTATATATAATATATATATAATAATATTTCTGACCCTTCCCGTCTCCCTCTCTCTCCAAACTTTCCTCAACAGCAGCCGAAAAAACACCATCCATCCTCCACAGCTAGGTTCCAGCCCTGCCTGCTGACCAGGCTTGAAACGGCTGAAGCTTCCTTCATAGAGCGTGCTGTTCACCGCGCAGGCCACCAAATATAAGGGGCCCTGACAGCGTTTGCGTGTCCCCCCTCGGGACTAGAGTCTTTTCTGGGTGGGATTGAGGCCTTCATCCATTCCCGCGGGCATTAAAAAAAAGAAAACAAGGACCCCTGGAATTAGTTGAGTAAGTCTAGTATTATTTAGTATTGGATCTGTTGATGGAGAGTACGTTGAAGACAGGATCGGAAGGTTACCCTACCTCCTGTGTTTGGGTGGAATGGTTGAGGTTGAAACATCGCCCATCCTCCGAAAAGGGGATGGAATCTGATGGACCCCTGACAGCACCGCCGCCTGACGACCATAGCACCAGCCAGGATCAATCTCCAAGCGATTCTGCTGCGCCAACTTCATGCCATGTTTGCTGGCTGGATCCTGCAATGGTGGAATTTCCTCATCATAGTAGTCATTGGTCCTTGCAATCCACGTCGTGATAGCATGGCAGCCATGTCATGGGACCGACCCAACAAGATTATGTACTGCCTGAAGAGTACTTGGCCAAAATTATGGAAAAACAACTGCCAAACAGGAGAATGAATGAAGCACAGGCTTGAAAGGTGGTTGATGGTGGTTACAAAAACTTTGTGTTGGGCATACTGTTGGAGGTAGCTATACCAGGCAGTGGACATTTCGATACTCCCACCAGCTGCACAGCGAACAGGAGATAAATCGGAGATAAAGAAATGCCTGTGGCTCAAAGATGGAGTTTGAAAGCAACCCATCACTACTGTCATTCGAGTCATTCCTGACTTTGAACCATCCAACAATCGGGAGCCAAGCAGCTCGACTTTCTTTACGATCGGCTTCCCAGACTCATCCACAGGCTCTGGTGGTTGTCGCTTGCCATAGTTGTCTTTGTAAAGTTTCTGCCACATACCTTCAGATAGGGACCCCTGAAAACTAACATGGAACCCACTGGTGAAAGGCATGGATACCTCAAAATTGGATTTCATGAACAAATCACACATAGCCGGCATAGCCCTGTATAGCCAGGTTTGCTGAGGCTGAGGGGTGATTCCTACATCATTGATGTACAAGCAATTCGCTTCCTGGTGGCGTGATATACCATCTGGTTATTTAACATAGCCATGGAAAACCACCATTTCTAAATATTTCTAATAGGTAAACCATCTATTTCTATGGGCCATCTATACCATGGCTATGTTAGTCATAACCAGAGGGTTCTCATTGGTTCTTCAACCAGAGCAAACTGGCGACTCGCCATGCTTCGCCCCGCTTCGCCGTGATATCAAAAACAACACCGGTTCAGGAGCATGGGGACCATCTGGGGGTGTTCATTTAATCAGGCGGATGGGATGAATCATGATTAAGCATTAAACTCGGGAAATATCATGAAATAACACATTTATATATATATATATATTTATCATTTATCTTGTTGATCATTATCAACCATTATCAACCATTCTCAACCATTATCATTATCGTCTCATATTGCCCAAGTTGCCACGCTTCGAACGAGAGGATTGCAGCAGGAACACCCGGGGCTGACTGAAGACGTCGGTCCCGGCAGGAGCCGTCGAGCCGCTGACTGAGACCCGGAAACGGGGAAGCGAGGTGTAAATCCTTAGCCAAAGGCCAGTGGTACCCAGTACCAACTGTTGGAAGCGAGTAGTTTAACCCCCAATTGAAGATAGAAAAGTTTCCATTAAATATTATATTATATTTATCTATTTAGTGAGATTTCACCAACTTCATTCCGCTAATTTTTGTGGTAGTTCTTAAGATAGTAGTTTATACTGTAGTAGTTTCATGATTTAATACTTCGTCTTATATTCTAACATATTCTAACACCGCAGAAAGTCCACCACTCAGTGATGTCAGCCGAAACCTTATGTAGTGGATTTCGACCAAAAAACACCCAAAGTCAGCAAAAAGTCAGGTGTACAGTGATCCCCCCCTTTTTTTTCCAAGTTTCATTGGTCCCTTGGTCTTGCCATCCGTCTGGGTCTCATCAAAGAGGCCACCAAGGCCACCGCCGAGGCCGCCACCTGTGCTGGAGCTGCTGGATTCCTCACCGCCGCCGAAGAGACCCCCAAGGCCGCCGGGCGGAGCGGGTAAACCTCGGAAGGAACGTGGCGAACGCCGTTCCGTGGCGAACGTGGCGAACTGGAAATCACCATGCCATGTGTTTTTTTCATAGCTCCATGGTGACTTTTTGGACCTAAGTCATCCTAAATCTAGTATGTGGGTACATGGGGGGTAAATGTAGGGAAATCCATTCATACATGGAGCATCTGGGCATGTTATTCATAATCATGGATAAATCATCAAAAAACATCGAACTAAATGGGCAATTCTATATACATATATTAGGAGCTATGTTAAAAAATCAAAGGGTACCATGTCATGCGAATGAACAAAAACAGCCATCTGAAATCTATTCTCTTGAATGTCAACGACATGATTCAAAATGGATCGAAATGGTCAAATTGGATGGGGATGATGTACATTGGGGGCTCAGAGTTCAGTAGTTTGGTGGGAAAATATCCAGACCACACCCTTCATCTGATGGTAAAAAATGGTCAAAACACCTTAATCTCCTGATAAACCAGTGTGTACGTGGGGAAAGCATGAAGCCATAGGAAACTCAGGGTGAATCAAAAGTGATTACCGGCTTTGACATTTGCCCGTCCAATCGCTGACCGAGATCCCGTGATTTTTTGGGAAAGCGTCGCAGTTTTCTGCCAAGTCAAGGCTTACAGTAAAGGCTTACAGTAAAGGATTACAGTAAAGGCTAGGAACCACCAATACCTTGAAGACGTCTTGTAGCGTTGATGCTGCGACTTTGGAGACGGCGCATGTCATCTTCCGTGCGATCGTCCCAGAGACAATTGTGGCACGTCCACTGCCTGGCCAGGAATGCCCATGAATCCAGTGCAGCCCCAAGGTTGTATCAAGCTTGAAAGCAAAAATCTGTCAATGCCAACATCACAAGAGAATAACTGTCTGTGCATAATATATATATATATATATATATATACGCACGTACGTATGTATGTATGCTGTATTTATGTGTGTGCATATGCTTTTCAATACACGTATACCTAGCGCAATGCAAAAAAAAAGTACAAATGGAAAAACACGGTTTTTGCCATTCGTGCATTCCATTGAGATTTGTTCCTTTTGCTTGAGAATTTGGCATACGGGCATTTGTTGGCATATTTTTGGAACTGACTGAGTTTCTGAGATAGAGAACGCTTGATGGGGAGTTAACATAGTTAACAAATGGAGGGAAAAATGCGCTGTTTTAACCTGAACTGTAGCAAACACATACAACACATGTTCCATGTCTCACGACTCTTGGATATGTTTGCTGGAATTTCCGCCAGAAATGTGCCGGAAATTCCCCGAATAGTACTGGAAGCTTCCAGAATTATTCAGCCACGACTTGTTTACGGTGTCTTAATGTTATTGTTCATCTTGAGAGCGAAAACGTTTTCATGTTTAGGTGCTCCACGCTTACTGCTGATTTTGCCTTAATTAATAGTGCTTCAGGATGTGAGCGCTAACAACAACAAACCTTTGATATTTTTTTCAGGAAATGTTCCCTTTTTATCGTGTTTGTTACCTTTGTAATGTACCTGTTTGCAAATCTATATATCATATCATACATGCACATGTATCAGTATGTATATCATCATGTATATCATCATGTATATCATCATGTATCAAAATACTCATGGAGACTTTGTCGACATTTGTCGACTTTGATCCATCTGCACAACATATGACCCTCCAAACCTGAAGCTTTCCATGGACGTCTCGCAGTGCTCAGATTTCACATTGCTGACCTTAGCGGTGAGATCGACCGGGAACCGAGCTGACTAGCTGGCATCGGCTGGCATCGGCTGGCATCATTGAGCCACATCGATAGAAGAAACAAACGTCCAGGATGTTGTGGATGACAGTTACCCCACAGTTTGCAGGTGTCCAACTATTCTATCTGTTTGCTTCTTCTCGAGCTAAGGGGTATAAGCATATATATATATACAATTACACACATATGTAAACAAACAAAGAAAGACACAAACAAACAAATAAACATACATACATACATGCATGCATGCATGCATGCATGCATGCATCCATCCATACATGCATGCATCCATCCATACATACATGCAGCCATCCATACATCCATACATCCATACATCCATCCACACGCGCACGCGCACACACACACACGTATATATATATATATACGTGTGTGTGTGTGCGCGTGCGCGTGCGCGTGCGCGTGTGCGTGTGTCCCTCTGTTTTCATCAACTAAGCGGGAAAAGGCATCTCACAAGGAAGGCGTCTACAACCAAATCTTGCGATCCATCAGGTGAATTTCCTCTTGATGTACTGTAAATCGTCCGATTGTGATAATTGTGCAAGCCAATGGCTTTGTTGCAGTTGCCCTGCAGGTTTTTTTCAGCATCACCTTCAGGGAGGAGCTCACTAAGAAAAACTCTTGCCTCAAAGCATCCTCAACATAAGGCTTGTTGGTTTCAATCCCTCTGAAAAATATGAAAGTCAATGGGAAGGATGACATCCCATATATTATGGAAAATAAACAATGTTTGAAACCACCAACCTGAAGGGGACTTGGGGAGCCCTTTTTCGCCTCCATGCACCCCGATCCAACAGCGCCCAGTCACGCATTGCTTCAACTGGACCTCGCCCACAAAATCTGCCCCTGGAACCTCACGCCCCGCCAACGAGGTCCTGGTCGCCAACGGCCACGCATCTGGGGTCATTGGAAAATGGGGAATCAAAGGATGCTTACCTGGAAGCATAGCTATGGAAAATGCATGAACATGTGTAACATGGCCCATTTAGATCCATTTAGCTCGATGGTTTACCTACGGAATCGTGATTGAACAAATAGCTTAGCTATGTCAAAAATTGCCGCAGGGATCCGCAGGGTATTCTGCAATCCATCGTGAATACGTTTTGAAGCACAACAAGGAGGTGCTCGCTGCGGGGGTCACTGTCCATGAGTAAAACTTGTGATCGACCCTCTGACTCTGGCAATCAAACCGGGCAATAATTATGACATGTATATATATATCCCCACATCATCCCGCATCATCCTGCATCGATTCAATGGCTTTCCATGCTGCAATATGCTGATTTTTGAAGTGCGAACATTTGGCTGCTTTGGTCATCACCAATTACCCCTTTGTATAATATACAGTAAAGAAACCAGAAAACACAAGGCTGTAGCTTATAGTGCATTCTGTGGTTTGGATGTTTGTGGCACATTCTGTTGCTGCCTTCGTACTCGAACTCTTGAAAGGAAAACTGAAGTTGGAACTGGAGTTACGAATGGCTTCATTCGACATGGAACCCCACGATTGCCGAATCTTCCATCAAGTTGATCCTGGAAACTCAAAAAATACATTGCTGTGACTTTTGTGTGTCAACATCCTTGGGCCTTGGGGCTAAAAAAACAGTATTGCGGTCATTGGCTCAATACCCCAACCCGCTAGCGCCGCTAGCGCGTCATCATGCATAAAGAACATCTTTACCGGGTCTATTATCAAACAGTAACTACAGGTGCTTAGATATGTGTTTCTTATTTGAATCACATCATTATCATCATTCAAGACGCAACTTCGAAAGAACACACCGCTCCCAACCACCGTCAACTGCTGCCATGTTTGAATCCTGCGAAGCTCTCCCCATCCGCATCCGCTGTCCTGGTCATCTCAATAGAACTCTGTGCAGTACATCCCTCGAGCAGCTCTGGGCTCAGTACCTCGGTGTCTGGATTCTGTCGTCATTTCTGAGGACATGCTGAGAAAATAGGTGAAAATAACCTATAATAAACCATAACAAGATGATTTGGAAGATGACCATGGATGAAACATTGGTTATATATTAATAATATTTAATAACTTAAAAATAACTGTATATAGTTGTTACCCCCAACATTCCCCCTAGCTCCCCCAACATCCCTCGTGACAACTCATGGCCCAAGCGTCCGAATCGCAGGTCCAGCCGCACACGCCGCCGGCACTCTGACAAAAACTGGCCACATCGGAGTCGTCCAACTCGTCCAAACCTGCGGTTTTTTCCCCTGGGGATGGGTTTTGACCCCATTCAAAACCATTGTCCCCGTATTTGAGGAAATCATCCATTCACCAGCTATATATAGGGCACCAGCTATAGGGTACCCGGCTTTTGACTCCTGGCCAGTGATTTTTAGTGTTGTTTGTTGGTTTGTGAACCATGATGCTACAGATATATCTACCATAAACAGCTATAAGCATCCACAAACATCCATAAACATGGGGTACTACGGTACAACCTTTTGAGAGGCATATGGTGCATGGGAGTTCATGGTGCTTTCATGGTGGTTTCATGTTAGTTTCATGGGAAACCTGCATGAAACCATCTGTTTTTCCCCGTTGTGCAGGGTTGCTGTGAATTTTCCTATCCAGTCATGGTACATCCATCAAAACGGCAATATCGCCTCCAATCATGGGATTTGTCATTGATGACAAACCTTGATATACCAGTAGTACCGCACAAGGCGGTGGCGGAAGTTTCAAACATAAGAAACCTATAGGAGAGGTTGGTTGTTGTGAATCAGGGATGGCAGAGCGAAGCCACTGCTGGATTGAAAGGTGCTTGATCTCTCTCACTCTTTCTCTCTCTTTCTCTGACTATCTACCTA
>Ga0126342_10004857_pt1 | contig 23173 bp, 17 predicted proteins | sample Cyp1metagenome_FD_92528 | JGI IMG/M metagenome (GOLD analysis project Ga0126342, IMG submission 92528) | Coral microbial communities from Lord Howe Island, Old Settlement Bay, Australia - Cyphastrea 1 metagenome | ecosystem: Host-associated > Invertebrates > Cnidaria > Coral ...
ACAGGTGCTTTGCTCCAACAAACGAATAGAAAGCAAAATTAATTCCTGCACCAAGCTGGCATGCCAACAAAGCTGCACGATGACTTCAAACAACACAAACAACGGGGAAGCTTCATTTTGGTCCAGATAATCCTTTCCGAAGACAAAAGAAATTTTTTTATTTGCCCGGTACACAGAAAAGAAAAAGTTTATGAACAAATCTGGAGGAAAAAATGCATTCCAAGGTGATCCAGGACATATTTCCTACATGCCCCCAAGACTGCAATGAGGCGAGGGAAGATGGTGGCAGAGGGGCGGTGGCAGAACAATGTTTATAATTATTTATTTGGGAAAAATATTTACATCTTGTAATAATTATTCTTGTTATTTTATTTACTTAATTATATATATTTTTTTTTGTTGTTTTGCCCTATTATACCCGATAATATCAGTAAAATACAAAAAAAAATATATTTTGATAAAAATTATTTATAAAGTAAAAAATAAATATAATTCATAAATATTGACCACAACAAAAAAAATATGAGGCGCAGGTGACACGGAACTTTGCGGCCAATTTAGCCGATTTTTTTGGCGCATAAAATGAATTTTTTTATATCTATTTTGTTATAAATATGTTTAAATAATATATGGGAGTTATGTACCGACCTAACTGGCAGGGAATTTTTTCATTTCATTGACAAATATTATACAAATCAGTTATCAAATTCACACATGACATGGGATTTTCAGGAAGACACACATGTCCAAGATGCGAAATGGCAGGTTAGTTAATTTCTTTAAAACCTATTTTTTTCCAAAATTCCTTGAAATTCTTCCAAAATTGTTTATTTTCTTCTAATTTTATTCAAATACATCAAAAATTGTTTATATTTAAAATCATTCCTTCAAAATTCCTTAATTTTCTTCAAAAACGAATTTATATGGGACATCCAATTCCTCTACATTCCTTGAAAACCAGTCAAATTCCTGTAACGTCCTTACAAGAGGTATTTTTCTCATGACATGATATTACGAATCCCCCACACTCTTTCCAATAGGTTATTTTTTTAACATCCTTCAAAGACCAATTATCATTAATTGTTGTAAATTGGTGGAAATTCCTTTAAGTTACATTTAATTCTTTCAAATTCTTACAAGAGCAAGAAATGGAACATCCAATTGCTCAAATTCTTTCAAATTCCTTTGAATATTTCATTTTTTTATTTCCATTTATTTTTATTTCCTTTAAACCCTTCAAATTCATTTAAGAACAACTTTCATTGCATGGCACTTCCAAATTCTTTGATTTTTTTAATTTTCTTTAAATTCCTAAATCACTTTAAAGACAAATGTAATAATGTAACAAAAAAATCCAATTCCTGGTTAATTCTTTATTAAGTTCTTGGGAACTGCTGTAAATTCCTTCAAAATTGTTTCCAATTCTCAAAATCGCTTGCAATCTTTTTTCGCTTGACATACCGGCTGCTCAGCTCCGACCAGTCCCGGTGGCTTCCCAATTATCGTCAAAATACCTGTCACATACCTGCAGTAATTGTTCCAGGGACACCTTCTGAATAACTGCAGAATAGGCGCCCAACAGACGCTGATAGGAAAAAATTCAATGGCTCCTTCTTTATCGAAAAAAAGATTTTTAAAATCTCTTTCATCAAATACACGTCCTTTTTTCTTTGTAGAAAATATACAGGTGCTTTGCTCCAACAAACGAATAGAAAGCAAAATTAATTCCTGCACCAAGCTGGCATGCCAAAAAAGCTGCACGATGACTTCAAACAACACAAACAACGGAGAAACTTAATTTTTGTCAAGATAGTCCTTTCCAAAGATAAAAAATCCTTTTTTTGCCGGTTGCACAGAAAAAGTTTATGAACAAATCTGGAGGAAAAAATGCATTCCAAGGTGATCCAGGACACATTTCCTACATGACCCCAAGACTGCAATGAGGCGAGGGAAGATGGTGGCAGATGGGCGGTGGCAGAACAATGTGAATTTCAATTCCAAGAGCTCAAACAGACATGGGACGGCTGGCATCGAAGACGATGCACACCTTTGCACAATGTATGCGAAGTGTCCATGGGAGTCGTGTCTAATGGTTTGTGGCACTCAGTAGCGGCAAAATGCTCGAAGCATATTTGGTGCCTGCAGAGCGCACAGGCTCTTTTTCTTTGTGGGAAAATTTCTTTCCATTAATTTTTTTTTCAACTATTTAGGAAATATGCAAAATTTAGGTAACAGCCTATTGCGATGTTCTCTATTCAATGATGACACACAATTTAGAATTTCTTGGCGATTACTTCGCAGCTATACAGAAGCTGGTTGTGCTGCCACTGGGGAACTTTTGTTACAGTTTCAGCAGGTTTTTGGGAACCAGTGCCAACGGCCAAATATAACCGCTCTGTGCACCGTGTCGGATCATGAGCTCCGTGTCCTAGTACACCAAAGAACACCAAAAAACATATTAACATCTTCGGATTGTTTGGATCCAAGAAGCAGGGGCTGTACAGGAAAGTTAAAGTAGCAGTAAATTTTGGGTGTGCTTCGTGAACAATCTTGCAAAAGCAAGTCAAGATTGACCTGGGCTTGACACAGATCCTGTCTGACTTGATCAGCTTGTGCGATTTTTTCTCCATTTCAGGCGACGCTTAAGACTTAGTCAGTGAGAGTTGTGGCTGGTGACCAAGTCGATTGCTCGATACTTTTTATCAATTTGCCCCAATTTTTTGGAAACACTACACAACGCCTGATACGTTTTTGATCCTGGGTGTTGAAAGCACAGACACAGACTCTTGACATCAGCTGCTATACACACAACAACCTTTGTTTTGTGCAGGAAACACACGCCACAACCGGCCTATACAAACAAGATTTTTTTGGAAGACACGCACCCAAAAAAACGCATATGTTACAGTGACGATTTTTTGGAATTACCTGTCTGCTGATGTATAATTCTGGTGGATTCCAACCGCTAGTGGGTATTTTTTTCAATTTACATAGATGGTATGCGAAATGTACAGTTTTTGAATTAGTTAAAAGATTTTTTTCATTCCTTGGATGCTTAGATGCTCCCATCTGCGAATATGGAGCAACATAATCACGACGTCACACAAGACTGAATAATAAGTCAAAAATGCCCAAAAAAAAATATTCCTGTGCAAAACATGAAATTTGTGTTCACAAAACAATAATAATTTCATTTTTGGAAAAAATATGACCTTTGCCGGAGAGTGTTGCAAATGTTTACAAAGTAACATGCCTTGCATTCGCAGACGATATTATTCCTTTCCCCACGCAATTGGTGGCACAGCCCAAATTTTTGGCAAGCCCATCATGCCCGTGCATAATGTGCTCCCTTTCCCGTGGCACCCTTTAATGAAAGCCACAACACTCGAGTGGCTGCCAGACTTTCTGCTCGCAGAATTGCATCATGATTTTTTTTTCCTTGGTTTTGAATAACTTGTTGTTTTTTGATGTTGCAATAATTTGTTTTTTTGAAATCTTTCGTTGTCTTTTTTTCATGAAAAGAAAAAATGTAAATATGGTAAAATATACAAAATAAAAATGGAGCTATTTTATCCATTTCCCTCAAGCGAATAACGATTTCTTTTTTCAAAATATAATTATATAATAAACAATTTTCAAAAAATAATTTATTTTTCATAGTTTTTTGAACACAATTCTGCATTTTTTTGGTGACACATTTCTGGATAATTTTTTATTTTTCGCGATTTGTGCATAATCAATTTTTGTGTCGGAAAAATATGATGAAAGTAAAAAAAACAAGGATTTTATTTTTTTGAAAAAAATAATTTAAAAATAATTTTTAACAAAAATATTTATTTGTAAGGTCATATCGGTTCCACCACCAAAGGGTTTATACCCTCCCCCCAAAAAATTGCTGAAACGCACAACTTGTGTACCTACTCAAACACCTTAAAATTTTCTCCATTCCCAGTAACATTCCGGGTCCTTTTCCAGATCAATGTTTCTTTCAGCGGCACCTTTCCCTTCTTGTTATCAGCAGGTTGCGAACCACCAAGTAAGCTTGTGTCCCGAAACAACTTCATACAGAGAAGGTTTTTCAATGAAAAGCATTGGTAAAGAGAAAAATTTGTGGTTACGAAAAAGAATTGTGATGTAATGTCAGGTACAACGCATCCTAAGTATGGTATTTCATTGCAAAGAATATTTTTATTATTTTTAAAATGGTATATATATAAAAAAATAATTTCAAATATAACATTTTTTTATCAATATTGTCCAATTGCATTCCCATTTGCATATTCAAAATCTTTTACAAAAACATCTTCCTAAAAAAATAAATAATATATAAATGTGGTTCATACAAAAAAAATATCATAAAAACATAATATACAAGGAATTTTTTCACGCACACTTTTTTTTCACAGAAAAAATTCTGCAGAAAACACCATTGGGACATGAGAAAATAAATAGGCAGGATATATGAACAGAATCTTCATGCCGTATTCTGGATCTTTTCCTCCAACAACCATTTCCAATTATTGAAACAAAATCCAATTCAGGAACATATTCACCTTGCATATAATTTGAAAGAAAAAACCCAAAACACGCACAATAACCCTGCGAAATCGTTCAAAAATTTTCTAAGCTCTTAAAACGGTACAAACTGAAATGGTATCTCCATAAACAAATATTTTTATTATCAAATATTTTCATATTTTAAGCCGGAAAAAAAATTCAATATAGAAACGAATCATTATTACGATTATATTGAAATATATTGCGTCAAAATTTCTATAAGCAACCTACATGAATTTATCTCCGTGATTAGTAATGGGGGTATAGCACTAATAGGGGTATTAAAATGGGATAATTATGAATAGAAATAACCCGTTCCCTGAATATTAATTTTTTCAGATAAGCAAGATACGAAATACTATATAAAAAAAAATCATCCCATAATAAGCTTTCTTCCAATAAAGTCCACCAAAAACAACCGAAAAATAACATATCCTGGCAATAAAAAATATATAACAAAACAATAATTTTCCAGACATGGACAAAATTACAGAATGTTTTTGTTTATACATCAATATATCTATATATATATCTTTTTGTGGCTATGATAAATAATTACAATAAATAATTATAATAAATAATTATAATAAATAATTAAAATATAATAAATTTCAATTTCTGAATTATGGATGGTAATATGAAAAAAATATAAAACATATATTATTATTTATTTTGTAAGTTTTAAAAAAATATAAAAATAAATCGCAATATAGGTAATAAATTTACCTCAATCCAATATTTGTTGGAAAAATAAAACAAATATATAAGAATATTTTATAATTATTTGTTCAATATTTTATATGGGAAATCTTTATTTTTGATTTAGGTTCCATTACTCCTCCGTTCGTATATTTTTGTTACACAATATTCCTCCCACCCATTTTCATCAAATATCTTTATCACACACCGTATTTCATATAAATTTTGATCAGCCGCAATTTTTCATTTACCAAATTTATTAACCACCATCTTTGATAAACCATCTTTGATAAATCATCTTTATCTTATAGATCTTTATCTATAACCCTCTTTCACGTACAATCTTCATCATACACATCTTTGTCAACCACCTTTTTTTCTTTTACCATCTTTCACACACATACGGGTCAAACACAATCTTTCTTATTAAATATATATTTATCAAACACCACCTTTCAAGCGCATTTTTTGGTCAACCACCATCTATTATATCCAATTTAGTTATATATATTTCCCACCGATTGTAACACATTTTTTTTTGGCACACCATCCTTCAGACTTATTTAGTAATGTCTACCATCTTTCATGGCAGGGGGTAACATTTTTTAATATTTATTTTTATTTCACATAATAGGTACGATATATAATAAAATAAGCCTCTATTTTATGTGGTATGTATGGTACTTGGGGATGTTTATTTTTATTTTATGTGGTAGGTATGACCTTTCTTGATATCTATTTTCGTTTTGCGTGGTAGGCGTGGTATTTCGAGCACTAGACTAGCTTTGGTGGTGTATTTAGGCTGGATTTGGTCGTTAATTTCCCCCCAAAATTTTATATAATAAGTAGGGAATTTAGCGACATCTATGTATACTTCAGGCAATCGTAATACCTAGAATATTAAACGGCTCCGGTAACACCCATTTTCGTTTTACATAATAAATATAATATTAATTAAAAATTTATTAAATATTATTTTTTATTCATAATTTTTAATATACCATCCTTGTCATATTATTTTTAATACATCATTTTTAATACACCATCATAAACCCACCATTTTCCATTTCATTTTACCAAACACCATCTATCACAACATCATTTTTCAATTATATTTTTTTCATACATCATATTTCGTTATATTATTTTTCAAACATTTTCTCATATACCACACAAATTTATTACACGCTTTTTTCTTTTATAATTTTTTCATACACCTTTTTTTCATATAAAATTTAACCACACACTCCCTTTCACACAAAACCCTACCACACACACCACCTTTCTTTTCTACAAACCAATTTTCAATTATCGAATATCTCCTTTATCTTTCCTTCCTTCCCCATTCCCCCCTCACAATATAGAGCACTCATTAGAAAAAAAGAAAACCCAATTCCTTTATTTATTTTTTATAATAATTATATATAGAAAAAATAAATATATAAGAAAATAATAAAATATAATTATAATATTATATATATTCAAAATCAAATCAAACATACCGAAATTAATTTCAATATAAATTTTAAAAAATAAATATAATTAACATAATTATATTGTATAATTAAAATATAATTATTTTTATTTTTATTTTAAACATATTTTAAAATAAATTATTTTTTTAAATAAATTTTAATTATATCGATTTTTTTTTAAATAAATATATTTTAATTAATTATTTCCCTGATATTATTGATTATTCTTCATTTTTTTTTCCGTAATATTATAATTCTTTTCCCTTCAAGGTCCCCTTGACGCCCCCCCCTTCCCCCGAGCCCCGCCCTCCTTTAAATACCCTCTTCAAGCCAGCAGAAGACAAAAGTAGCTCAAATCATCATTTTCTGTGGGTTTCAGAAGCGACGTTAGAGAATTTTTTGGTGCGCTTCTCGGACTAGTTCGTCCTGCAGGGCCCTGGTGCTTCCCCGTCCGGGAGGGTGGTGACTTTGTGGGCACAGCACAACTCCAACACTTTCGGTCCATCAGTGGATTCGCGCTGCCATCTATGCCTCATAACAACCCATCTCTCCTATAGTGTTGTACCTCTGAAACTTCCGCCACTGCCTTATGGGTCACGGTAAAATTCGGAAACTGGCGAGTGGTATTCGGAAACTGGAGGTGGTATTCGGAAACTAGGATTCGGAAACTGGAAGTAGTATTCGGAAATTGGAAAGTGGTATTCAGAAACTGGACAATACACTGGTATTCGGAAACTAGGACGTGGTATTTGGAAACTGGGAGTAATATTCGGAAACTTGGGAGTACTATTCGGAAACTTAGGATGCGTATTCGAAAACTAAAGTTATATTCGGAAACTTATATAATCGGAAATTGGAATCCTGGAATTAAAAACCCCCGGAATACGACCACAGAACGCTGGTTTGATTTTTTCCATCCGCCCAGCTCGTCAACGGTGATCCCGCTTCTTGAGCAAAGAAAGGGTTATCGCAGCGAGGATAATTTCAAGTGAAGATCCTTTTCAATATATTGGCCAGAGGGGGGTGGCAATTTTGATCCCGTTAAGATCCTACTCAATATATTGGCCGAGAGGGCGGCAATTTTAATCCCTTATAAAGATAATTTAAAGTTAAGATCTGGTTCAATATATTGGCAAGAGGAGGGGGCAGTTTTAATCCCTTCTCAAAACAAGTTTCGGCTACTATGCCCATATAGGTGTTGCTTCGAGTTTTGATCCCTCATAAAGATCAGTTGAAAGTAAGATCCTATTCAATACATGGTGGCAGTTTTAATCCCTCATAGAGATAAGTTCAAGCTAAGATCCGATTCAATACATTGGCCAAGCGGGGTGGCAATTTTGATCCCTCCTTAAGAACAAGTTAAGATCCGATTCAATAAATTGGCCCGAAGGGGTGGCAGTCTTGATCCCTCATGAAGATAAGTTCAAATTAAGATCCGGTTCAATATATTGGCCAGAGGGGGTGGCAGTTTTGATCGCTAATCAAGATAAGTTGTATTTCAATCCGTTTCGATATATTTTCCATAGGGGGTAGTAGTTTTGATTCCTCATGAAGATCAGTTGAAGTTAAGATCCGATTCATGATATTGGCCAGAGGGGGTGGCAATTTTGATCCATTATGAAGATAAGTTCAAATTAAGATCCAGCTCAATACATTGGCCAGAGGGGGTGGCAGTTTTGATCCCTCATAAAGATAAGCTCAAATTAAGATCCTATTCATTGTATTGGCCAGAAGCGGTGGCAATTTTGATCCCTCATGAAAATAAGCTCAAGTTAAGATTCTATTCAATGTATTGGCCAGAGGGGGTGGCAATCTTCATCCCTCATGAAAATACGTTCAAATTAAGATACGGTTCAGTATATTGGCCAGAGGGGGTGGCAGTTTTGATCCTTTATTAAGTTCAAGCTCAAATCCGATTCACTATATTGGCCAAAAGGGGTGGCAGTTTTGATCCCTCATGAAGACAAGTTCAAGTTAAGATCCTATTCAATAAAATGGCCAGAGGGGGGTGGCAGTTTTGATCGCTCTTCAAGATAAGTTATATTTCAATCCGTTTCAATATATTTGCCATAGGAGGTGGTAGTTTTGATCCCTCATGAAGATCAGTTGAAGTTAAGATCCGATTCATGATATTAGCCAGAGGGGGTGGCAGTTTTGATCCATCATGTAGATAAGTTCAAGTTAAGATCCAGCTCAATATATTGGCCAGAGGGGGTGGCAGTTTTGATCCCTCATGAAGATAAGCTCAAATTAAGATCCTATTCAATATATTGGCCAGAGGGGCTGGGAGTCTTGATCCCTAAGGAAGATAAGTTGAAGTTAAGTTCTTATTCAATAAACTGGCCAAAGGGGATGGCACTTTTGATCCCTCATGAAGATTAGTTCAAGTTGACATCCGGATAAAAAAAAGACAGAAGGGATGGCAGCCTTGATCCCTCATGAAGATACTTTAAGTTCAAGCCGTTAAGATCCTATTCAATAAATTGGCCAGAGGGGATGGCAGTTTTGATCCCTCATGAAGATTAGTTCAAGTTGATATCCGGATAAAAAAAAGGCCAGAAGGGGTGGCAGTTTTGATCCCTCATAAAGATAAGTTCAAGTTAAGGTCCACCTGCTGGCTGCCCAAAATACACCTCAGATCACATACCGGAAGTAGCCCACTTCATGTGCGAACCCATGAATTCGGGGGATCCCTAGAATCCAATTCAACCAGTAGCTTCTCATTCCGACGAAAATAGTTTCTGAATACCACGAAATAGTTTCTGAATCCTACGAGCAGTTTCTAAATCCCTAGTTTTGTCCCTTATGCGGTACTACTGGCAATATAATTCCAATATGTAAATATATCGGATAAGATATATTTTAGGGAAATAAATTATAATTGATAATCAATAGCTAATTCTTAAATCTTAAACATATACTAATATAGTAGATAGATAAATTACAATTTTATGACAATTCAATCGGCCGAATATCTCTTCGATTTCGTAAATCATGTCGTTGACGAAGTTTCCACGCAGGGAACGCCGCCTCTTCAAGGTGACTACAGGCCTGACAGGTATCCTACCCAGGCTGGCTTGGCAATTTTGTTTTTAATAGGGAGATTGGGATATAAGGCATGATTTCCCTTCCATTGAGGACTTAAGCGGAATAAGGTGTTGAAAATGAAACTTGCCCTTGATTTGATTTTCATGTCCTAAATGACAAGGGAGATAATAAACCAAACCGTAGGGATACTCCGTATACATAGGGGCAAAAACTAGATCCAACCAACCGATATGATGCGTGGGTGTGTGTGACGACTGTTGACTTTAAATCGCAAGCGACATTGCAAGTCCAGTGAGAGCATTGTTATTAACCATGTATTTAAGGGTACTTAGTGACAACTTGAAAGCTCCAACCAATGATTGCAGCAGTATTTCATGTTCAGCAAACCGATCCCAATTTAAGCCCTCTGCCTGCAGTTGCACAGGTCCTTCCAACCTGGAAAAGTCCAGCTGCACTTGGATCTGTGGATCCTGGAGATCCGGTGGCTTGGCTGACAATCTTAACAAAGGTGATCCAACTGGATGCAATGTGGCATTTCGAAATTTGACTGCAAAGAAACAGAAAGTCTGAACCTCCTGTAATGTGTAAAACAGAATCATTGGTGCAACTGGTGAACTTGTGAAATCCGGGACATAGGCAAGTCTTCTTGTCTGAAAACAATATCTAATTTTCTGCGAGTGGTCTTGTAGCAGTTTCACAGAGCAAGTTACTTGCCCTTCTTTTCCAAAGATTTCATGTTCCCGCTTTGTGTAACTCACCCAAGTGATGAATATCTTATTTATGTTTGTAGTTGCTCAAGCAAACCATTGCCTCCGTACTGGCGCAAGGTGGCTCAACCACCAACCATGAAAATTTGCTTGCTGGGAATTTATGAGAAAATTATCCATACACGATCAAACGTTTGACAATCATGCGGCCTGGCCAGGAACAAGAAGCGTGGAATGCCAAGCGACTTTGAGGCAATGATAGTGAATCCCATACCAAGAATTGCTCTATCATCCTTGATCTTAGCATCGGAAACTATCCTCCTACAGCAAACGTTCTACAGCCAGCACAACTTAAATCCTAATTCTTGCGATTGCACCTCCCTTCAGTATGCAAACGGAATTGGCTGCAACCATTGCGCCTTTTCTTCCCCCTTCTCGCAATGATTTCGCCTACTCAAGCCTACAAATTAGATATGGAGCATCAAAAGAACATATTAAGTACGCCACTTGTTCCGCTCCATCTGGCATGCTTACTGGGAAGTTAATTTCAACCCGCCAATCCGGTTTTGCTCCTGCACATAAAGCGGAGTTTCGGTCTCCTCAGCGGCTCAGTTTTTGGCCAAGGGGCCATGAAAATGGCAAAATCATCATCCTTCAGAACAGAACATGGAACAATTTCAGTTTTGGAGCTATTAATCATTCCATCTGGAGTCCGGTGTCCGGAGCAAGGTTCTGTCTTGGCGAACAAAATGTAGCGTTTACATGGTCAACCTGAAGTACTCTGCGAAGGAATCAATTTTCAGCGGGTATGATGATACTCTATTTCTGCTTGAACATCAGCAGAAACGCACATATTCTTCAAGATATACCCGGATATACTTGGTTTCAAGGAACACCCTTGCCATTTTGGCATTTCCCTCAGGTTCATCTACTCATCTTAGAATCTTAGAAGTGATTGTACGCAGTGTGAAGGCTGGTAGCCTGAGCTAGAGTCAATGGGGAAGGTGAGGTTTGAGGTCATGATTTGCCCGGAAAGTTGGCACTCTGACACCCAATTTTAAGATAAAGCGAGATCGTGCGCTGCAAATTTGGATGCATGTCCGCAATGCCAGTCCTCTCGAGAACAAGGGAATGACATGGTTCAACTTCTTGATTCCATGCCCGGCCCAGGAAATGGCAAGGGGATGTTGGAGAATGTTGAAGCAAAATCAATCGGTGGCTGTGAGTTCCATTCGTTTCGGGAGTCTGCCAAAGCTCTCCCAACGTCTACTCTGGAGGGCAACAACTTGGCATATGTTTGAGGAAAAATATCATGATCAGTTTTTGATGTTCACATATCCCTTGGATTGACCACCTTGTGAACTCAGCATTGGTAGCTGGATTCCCGCGCTTGTTGCTTACACAGTAGATACACATGGGACACATGAATTGTTTGGACACGTCCAAACCCCTCATGAGCAGGACAAGTGGAGTCTCTGTTTCCACTGGGCATCCCTGCCGAGAGGTTCAAACGATCATTTGCATAAAAGAGGTCAAACCTTAGTCCAAAAATCGCTGGACATTTAATGATCTCTATCGGAAATGGGCGGTCAATCGCCTAGAGTCATCCTTCCTCGATCATAACGGTGATCCTATTCAACTAGCTCGCCAAATCATTAATTGTTAGTACGGTTCAAAATTGGGTACCATTTACCTCTGAAGAACAACATGACAACAATTCTGATCCTCCCCTTGGCTGAAACCAACACATCTGACATCAATGAGTAGTTCATACTCCAGTTACACCATCAGTATGGTTAGTATTCAACCAGTACAGATTGTCCAAGTTGCTGTAGGTTTATGTCCCATTTAATCGTACATAACCCTCAGAAGAGCTTATTAGTTATGATTTAATACGTGTGAAGCGTGTCACTGTTTAGGAACATGGGGCACCCCAAATCCAATGGAGGATCATGTTTGCAATTAACATCGCCATTTTGGGGTCACACTTTCTGGGCCCCATTTGAAAGTGAAATGGGTCCTGCTTGCAATTTCACTGGGCTTCCCAGGCAGATTGACATAGCCGCGCACCTGAGATTGGGGGCGCTGGAGCCAAGTGCTTTCAGCTTTTTTTCAGCATGGGAATTTGATAAACTTTGTCGACAAAAAGACATTCCCTCATCTTTCTTGATTTCTTTTCGAGAAGAATGTGGTTTAGTACAGGACCCAAGTACAAAACAATTCTATGTAATTACCCCTTCGGTCTGGGACCCCAAAGAAGGAAGTGCAAGAAGCTGAAAAAGTGGAGCACCAGTTTGGTCATCTTATCATTGACAGTGGAGATCGAGGACTCCGTAAATGCTTGGTATACACCCGCTGATGCAGCTGGAACCACATAAGACCTATCATGTCGGACCCTTTTTTGCTTCGCTTCCGTACATGTATAGATGGACATATCTCTGCTAGAACCGTCAACAAAATTATAATATGTATCTATATCTATGTATACATAATATACACAATGCAGTATCCTAGACACCCATAATCACCTTGCTGTTGCAATCGTTGAAGAACCTCCACTAGTTTTACTACTTTTCCTGTCAAGATATTTCAACAACAGCTATCTTCCCTGCCAAGAGGCTGAGATGGAGGAATCAACTCCTCCAGTTCCGTCCAGAAAGTGGTAGATCACAATTTGATCTTCCCTACCTGCCAAAGGGAAAAGGACAGGTCCCTTAGTTCGCTCAATTCATGGACAGCCCAGCCACAAAGAAGGACAATGAATAGCCCAATAAAGATGTAGGTAGTCCAGGCAATATTGGAGCAACCAGTGGAGTATATTGGTTGAACTCAATGGGAGCAGACCGACACTCATGGAAGGAAGAGCCAACGAATTCAACGTACCAGATAATTAGCGCAGCACTTAGATGTTGTATGTAACATTTGCCCTGCAAAGCCCTGAAATGTCTGAAACAGTGCTTATTCAAAGCACTTCTGGCAAACACCCCAACTTCCCCCGTTGGTGCAGTTGTAACCACGGCGCCTGTCCAACCCATGGCCCCCTCACCATAAATGGTGCCTCGACTGTGACAAGGGGATCAAAGTCAGTTGGGTTTCCAGAACTGGTGATTGGTTTCACTCATTGCCTCATACACTGGTGGGCCTCTGCCACAAACTAACCATGGATAAATGGTGTTAAGATGTGTTAAGTAGGACTTGAGTGGATCCAACAAGGTTTTTCAGCAGAAGGGGGCCGTAATTTTAGGGATTCCTGCCGCCCTAGTCCTGGTAGTGAACATGCATCATGAGCTTCAGGGGTCGCTGTTTGGGATATGGCTACAGAATGGGATGCCCCAAAATCCACGTGAGAATCATCATCTTCCCCCTAAAAAATGTCATTTTTGGGGTGTATCCAAATTTCAGAGCACCCAGCATTCCGAGAAAGATTGGTACATCTAAACCGAGCCCCATAATCCCAATCAACTCCCCGACCAAATCGCATTTACTTCTGGTACAAATCTACAAGATTTCTGTGCACGTATGTCATATAATCAAATGATATGTAGGTAACGTACTGTATGGACCTATCTATCTATCTATTTATCTATCTATCCATCCATCCATCTATAGGTTGAGGCATTTACATCATCATAGATATATATATATAGATATATATTTTTTTAATTTTCATATTACAGATATATAGATTTTCATATTGGAAAATATGTTGGGGCACATCCAAACATCATTTTCATATGTTTTTGTAAGTTTGCCCCACGGCGTCCGAGTGGCTGGTGACAAACGCGTTCAGCGAATCCAAAAAGGCCCAGCGCGGCACCGAACGGACGATGTCGCCAAAGATGCTGTTCCATTGGACATCCTGGACGGCAACGGACGGCAACGGACGGCAACTCGGGGCTTAAATGGGGATATGAAGCAAGAAATGGGTTTGGTAATGTCTTGGTACCTGGGAATTGAAGGGAAACCGCAAATTCCATGGATATATATAAAATAGAATATGCAACAACATATTGCCTACGTAGTTGAACAAACCCAAAGCTGCTTTCTCACCTTGGGCCCAGACCTCTAAGCCCATCACACCAGCGAACCTTGGAGAACATAGAAAGAGGGTCAACGGTGTCTGGCCTGCAAGAAGCTTAGAGAATGATATAGGAAGTGTACAGTAACCAGCAAAATGGGGTTATGATGGGATATGAATTCGCTATATTTTTGAGCAAACTGTACCAATTCTGAAGGTTCTGAAGGAATACAAAAAGCTGCGATGATTCGTCCAATCCGAACAAGAAATCTATGGCGAGATCGGTCCAGCAACGCTCCACCGCCCGAGAGTTGACCGGCCAAATGGTAGTTGTGAACACTGGCATCAGAGGAAAGTTCCGTGACCAGCTTTGCTCATTTCAAAGCATCTCAAAAATATGTGTACAGAAATGTATCTGCAAAATGTAGCTGTAAAAAAGGATGGATCATGACACATTTCATACCCCCAATATTCTAAGGAAAAAAAACCATCCATGATACCCACTGTTGCTGCTGATTCGTTGGGGCATCCAACGCCACCATCTCGACATGTGACCCCTCCACTTCCAGTGCCCAGCAACGCTTTTTGGCAGAACTCGTAAGGATGGTGCCACAACCAAATGATCAGATCCTGTCGGCGACAGGGATCAGTAACCATCGGTAACGATGGTGGATTCCTGGCAGGTTGACAAAACCAATCGTGCAGAAAAGGATTCCGATGTATATCCTTCACCATCAGGATGTACAGTTGTGGAGTCAGGGATTTTGATTATAGTCCTTGCGGTCTGGTACTTCAACTTGCGGATGCAACAGCTATGGTGGTACAGGCACACAAAAGTTCGTATCCCCAGCTGGTACTACCTTCTAGGGCTCTGGGCCTCTAATTCTGATCCACATTAGCCATGTTGATTTTTGACGTACATGTACCGTAACAATCACACAGAGAATCAAAGACTTGCCTATTGTCAAACTTCAGTCTCAAGTTTCCTACATATATATACATATATGTATGTATGTATATTAAATATATACATATGTATATATATATATATATGACCCAGGACGCCCAAGCCCCCCCCCCACCATTCATGGTCCCCCCCCCTGTGGCCTGTGGTGGTGGTATGGTTCTTCTGGTCCCCCCCCCCTGTGGCCTGTGGTGGTGGTATGTTTGTATGTTTGTATGTTTGTATGTTGGTATGTTGGTATGTTGGTATGCTGGTATGTTGGTACATTGGTATGTATGTATGTATGTATGTATGTATGTATGTAATGTAAGTATGTATGTATGTATGTATGTAGGTATGTATGGTCCCGTGTCCCGTGTTCCCGAGAGCGTGAGCTTGGGGGACCATACCATTGGGGGGGGGCAGGGATCCGGAGTCCGGACTCATATATATACACACATCTATACACGTTGGATATACTCACTGTATGGGTTCATCTAAAGATAGATACAAAATCGGATGGGCACTTGTCATTATCCTCATTGTTTCATGGCCATATATTAGAATGGTTAAAAGCAGGTTTCACAAGGGGATCTTTCCATATATCTCCCAAAACCATATGCAGATTTCCAAAAAGTTGGGGTACCCCTAGTTCTCATCCATTTATAGATTGATCTCCCAATCTAAACCATCCAGCTATTGGAGTACCAATTTAGAACACCACCAGATCCCTCACCAACCACCAACCGTCGCCTCCATGAATTGCGCATTATCAGGGTGCGACTTCATGAAGACAACCTCAGCAGGTTGTCTTCGAAATTCTTACAGTGGATGATGATCCTCACTATATTGGATAGTTCAATGTTAGTACAGCCAAAACGGGTTTTGAATACTGCTCAGGGTATATCATCCCCGAGAAACAGACCTGGACGACTGAAAGACTTGGTGGTTTCAACCCAAAACGTTTGTTGCTGGGGCTTGTCACCCAAATATGGTTGAAAATAACAAAGAAAACTGAAAATCGCCAGCCAGGCATCTATGTCTGAAAACAAGGTACCAAATCCAACGATTTATCATCATTTGCCCCTTTGTTCAAGGGCCATTATCCCTGACGCTTGGACAAACCCATCCATTCATCAGTTGAAAATCACTTCTCCAGGAACTGCAAAATCTGGGAACCAAATCATCTCCCTTGAAGCAACAGCTAATTGTGCTCCAAAATTGTTGGATATTGTAAATGGCTGGTCATTTTTCATCACAACCATTACTGATTTGCTTTTAGGCAACTCTTGACGGAAACCATTTTATTGTTTGGCACTGCTGGGGAGGCCTGCACATTTTCCAATTTGATTCCCTGGCCTCACCAGACATCTGAGGAACCCCGATATTGATGCACTCCGTGCCGAAATCGCGTGTGAGGAGCATATCCGCCTGGCACTTGGTGAGCTATGACCCCCCTGAAACCAGTGGTTTCACCATTAAAAATTACTATTTGTGGGTGTCTTGACAAACATCTAGAATGAATGGGTTTGTGTATTTGTATACCCAAGATGTCCCGAGTCCCTCCTTATGGTTGAGTGCTGGCCCCCATTTTACCTTCTGGCAATTGAAGCTTGCAATTGGAAGAGGCAATCCAATTCACCTTCAGTCCCCCAAGATTTGATGGTCGATCGTCACTTGTATGGTGCATCCCCAAGTATTGTCCCGCCCTTACCACAGGGTCGTCATCTTCGGCTTCAACCTTTCCCAGTAGCATGACAAATGCAGATCGCACTTTGTCCGAGTAGCCCAAACCGGTGGCAGAGGAAAAACTATACACAGATGACAGATAACTTTGTCTTGGGGGCTTCAGGAATCAATTCTTCACCACGGTTGAACCCATCTTCGTAAATAGCTGTCCTTCTCAGCAGCTTGAAGCACGGGGGGCAAGGGATCTTTGAAGAAGATCGTATCAAAGTCCAGGTACAATACCTTGAAACCAGCTGAGGCTGTGCTTGCAGGGGTGGTTGTAGGCTTAATTTATGGGAAGGTTAAGTAAAGTTGGGGATTAAATGACAAAGAACTGAGATTTGATGGGTGGCATAAGCAACAAGAAATTGGATTTGAAACAACAAACTATGCGTTTTAATCTTCGAAGAATTAGGATCAGTACCGATGGTATTGATGATTGACGGACCCCTACAACATATTTTCATGCAATCGTGGTTACTCACTGTGGTTTTGCCGATCATGTTTGACAACCATAGCTATGACACTGTCTAAAAGGGGCGCATATCCGTTTGCATTGGATGTAAATTTACTTGGTATTCTATTGTGGCAGAAAATGGCTCAAACAGCCCCACACCATCTGATTGGTGAATGGTTTTTCTACACAAAACTCGTGACATTCCCTCACAAGGCTAGCACGTTCCCCAACCAGCAACATGCAACAATCATCATTACAAGTCGTTTCATCCCCAATGTTTCAAACATTTTAAAACCTCCTTTCCAAACTCACCAGAATCCCCAAGGCTTTTTCTTTAGTTTCTCGTCGCTGAGGCGCATCGAAGCCGGAGTTGACCACTACGGAAGTGAAGTGGAACTTGTTGGCCGTCGTCTTGACTTCTGGGCAAAAAGGGCAAAAATACCAGCTGGACATGTCATGTTTTTTTTTAATCCTGAAATTGAGAGGGATGCTTGCAGGATTGTGGATACATTACATGTACCAAGTTCGATGTGATTGATGGCAGGTACCGCTACTACTGGAGTTGTCCCATGTAGGTGCTAAAAACAAATGAGTTGGAAACCCTGATCAACATGATCTGCATCCAGTCATCAGCCCGCGGGGGGGGCTCATAGCGAGAGCCACCTGTTGTCATGTTGAGTCAAAGAGAATGGTTTGGTCCAGGATGTGAATCGAATAACAAGCGGCTACACGACTACTTTCGAAATATGTCTAGTTCAATCAATTCGATGTAGGGGAGCGGGGGGACCGTTCCTTTTTGCTGATATTTGGTGGTTGAGTCCAAGGAGGCTTTTGCAAAATTTTAAATAAGGTGGTGCCAGATAGAAAATAAGAAATGCAGGGAGCTGGAAATTGGAAGTTGGTTTTAGAAAATATGCTGAAAATAAGACATCAAATATCTTGAACCTCCATCAAACCTCCGTCTAAAAATCATCATGCAATATCATGCACCCACCAAATGACCAAATATCTTGGAATGAGCCCCCAAAACATATCGTCAATGACTTATTGACTCAAACTTTCCGATCTACCAGAGAATACAATCATTAACACAACAGTGTTTGAAAACAAGCATCATTCAGAATTCATAAACCATCAGAATTCCTGGTCATACCAAACCTGGGTTCTTCATACATACAACAGCTTCCTGATAAAAATGTATATCTACTGACAGCTTTTTCAAATACCAAAATATTTGGGCACCTTTTCATTCAGAGAACATTGAATCAACTTCGCTGTCCCACCAAAAAGAATGCAAGCCTAAACATAAAAAACGTGCAGTACGTTTGGAAACCAACATCATTGAAAATTCAGCAAACACTAAGTTCGAACTCATACTAACTTTTTTCTTGGGAATTACACTTTGTCCTAACGAAATGTACAGACACTACTAACCACGCTATTCAAGACTTTTTTCCCAAACATTTCTTAGTTGGAAAACATACAAACATCGCCGGCCCAGTGGTCGCAACATAAGCAGAAACGCAGCTGATGGAAAGGTGGGTGATCAAATACGGGAACTATCCAAATACCAGCTGCCCATATTGAGTGCCTTTCCCGGCATGCGGAACCAAGTCAATGTACATATTTATGCGTAAATATGTATATATAAATATTTAATCATGGCATCACCTATGATTAACATGATATATCCGCACACAAATGTCATTTCGCTGAAGCAAACTATCCGCCAGCGGCCTCCAGGAACACAAAGCGCTGGAAAAGGATGATGGCTTTCACACACCTGAAAGGCTGGCTAGGGAAATGTCCCATGTGACGATGTGATTGAATCATGAGGGAAATCAATACCCAAAACCATCATCTGTTGGTCAAAATAGGAGGTATAACTACCAACAAAATTGACAGAAGCACGCCCCGATATACTCGTTGGTTGAGAGATATTTCTACTATGGGTTATAGTAATCCCTAGTAAACCAGGTGGTATGAGCCACAAAAATAACCAACTAACCATCATCTATCCATTATAAGCCCTATGTTTGAGACTTAAAACGCCATAGAACCATCACAATTGAACAGTAATTTCAAACTACCAAAAAACATTGGTATTTTCAGCTCCAGAGCTCACGGTCTTCAACTACACGGAGGTCAACTGCACAACGGCCGGCCTTTTTCCTGTAGCTGTGGGTTCAGGGCAGTCGCCCTCAGATGAACGATTCTTGGCGGGTGAAAACTGGGACAGCTCCTTACCTTGGTCGTTCCTGTTGGCTTTCACCTGGGTTTCTCTGAACATAGGCTTGCTCCTAATTTTGGATGTCCATCATTTTCTACGTGAACAGGGCTATTTGGGGGAACATACCATTTTCTATCTCACCTGCTTGGTGGTTGAGCCCTCAAAAATTTGCTTAGCGGCTGGGATCTTGATTGAACAAAGATCCCAAGTTTTTCTCCAATATCAAGGCTGCAATTCACAACGCAATGGAGATAGTGTTGCACAGATCTGCGACACTATCCATTGGGGCCAACCTTGGCCAACAGTCATTGAAACTCTCGGATGACCATCACCAGGATCTGTCTCAGCTTCACCAGCCGCGCTATATACACATCGCATCACAGGTGGTTTCAACCCCAGAAAGATCAACGACACTGATGATAAGAGCAGGGAACATCTGGCACACCCCCTTAGTATATTGTTGGAAAACTAGGAGATTTGTGACCCATCTGAAAATGAAACCACCAAGCGCGAATCAATTTCTCATCCTAAAATCACTCATCTTTTACTCCTGGGCACTAACGATTGCTCTGAGGTCGGATTGCTTGGATGTGAGGCCCCCTTCAACGGTGGGAAATTTGGGCATGCCATGGCATAACCCACTTATAAAGCTGGTGCATCCCTGTAGGAATCTGGGACTCTAAGCACTTTTTCCATGTTCATGTTCATTGATGAAGACAGGCCCAAGCATAAGCTAGGAAGCCGTCGACTCACTATCGACACTATCAAACATATCCAATGGTATGTGTAATGCGTCATTGGATACACCTCAAGTTGGATGTTGAAGCAGAAGGACCAATCCATACATATTATACAAATATATATATATATATATATGTGCACATAAATAGATGAATGAATAAATAAATAAACACGTAAATATATATATATATACACACATAATTTCGAAATACACCCCGATCCAGATTCAAAGCCATTTTCGTCATCTGTTTTGCATCCCAAGGAACTCCAGCACCGGCGTCTGGACCGTTTTGATATGCCTCCCAAAGGCAGGAAACCATGAAGTTCGGTGGTCCAACATGGTGAATCAATTATTTGCCAGCTACAACTGTTGGGATGCATATCCAAGTAAGCAGTCTGAAAAACCATTTGGAGAATCTCTCGAGAAGGTTGGTTTCCACGGGGTTCCCACTTCATGGATTATGATAATCATCTCCAATGTATAAAGGATACTATACACACCCTTTATCATCGAAATACCAATCATTTGTCAAATATAGCCCCCACCAACTCTCGACGAACAAATCCCAAGTGTTGATTGGACAAACCCCCCAACCTGTACAAACCCAGTACAGTACGATCATTAGTCCCTATTAAACTTCTTTCACCCAAAAAAACATCATATCATGGCTAACAAAGGTGATTTTCCCCGGTTTGTCCCATGCCCGGTTTTGAACATATTAAACCCGTTCCGGGGTCGTCCAGTTTCCAGGCCTGGACTGCTCCCAGTTTTCCCTTCTCTTCAAAGCACCTGAGTAACAAATTCACTAGGAAAACATGGTGATATTCCGATGGGATACCATCTAGTAGAATTAAAACACCTGGGATATCCCGGTGCTGAATAAATTTCATATGACCTCATGATGATAAACTATGAAATGTCCTACAATTTTGAGATCAACCCCAGGTGGCTTAGGATCTTCACAACCCACAGTGGATGAAGAAGACGAAGAAGAGTGACCTTGACATTTCACCTGGAAAACTGGGAACAAATTAGTGATTTCTGAAGAATTTCGGCTCAAAATCAGATCTTACTAATGAAGAAAAATATAGAAAAATGAAATAGATGACTTTTCTCTTGGACATGAATGGACTTCGGAGTTCCATGCTAAATGCCAGGGGTTTGCGAAGTCACGCGGCCAGTGTGTTGTTCCGAACAGCAGAGACTGTTGGGTTTCAATCTCTGGGTCTGGGAGTGGTGCATCGTTTTTTGTGGGCCCTGCAAGCCGGAATGGAACCTTGGAACCCTGGAACCCTGGAACCTGCTGTTGGGTTACAAAGCCGGGTTAAATTGTATGATATTGCCACCAAATACACTTGAGACTGTGCCACTACATAACTTCGGGTTACGCATGTCACTGCCGCTCATATCATCTCATTTAAATCAGCCACAATCTGATCTTCATTGGCCAATGGAAATGCTTCCAAGATTAGGATTCTCAGCATAGTCGCCATCGCAATCTCAAATCGCCCCTTCGGAGGAGCGGGATACCCAGCAACTTCAAATAGTGGGATCAAGATTCATTTTATCAGTTATTTGACGTTCACCAAATCAATCCCATCCCCGTATCATAGAAATCCTTCCTAGAAAATCCTGGTTTAGTTTTCAATACTCTTCATGCTTGAGCCTCTTATTTGGGGGTATCTTATATGCTGATCTTGCAGCGAGGCACACCCACCGACAGCCATCGCCAAAGCCAGGGTGGTCGTACCACAAATCTCCAGTGCCTTCAATACCTTGGGACGGTGACCCGTTGATGATTCCACCGATGAACAGAAAGACTTCGGAGATCGCTTTCACTGAGAAACTCTAAACCTCATTCAGTGATCAGCAAGTAGATAAGTACATGTACAGCTAAGCATCAAATCGTAGCGATCCAAGGTTTCAGAGAATCATCAATGATTTCTGAATCAATCTAACCCACCAGCTTTTTGATGAAATGTGAAAGCACCGTGGATGGTGAAGTTCCTATTGGGTTGACCTCAGGGAACCAACCGAGTAGCTAAACACCTCCCAGCCATCTCCTGCCAGCGCGGCAAAAGGAACGGTGGCGGTAAAAGTAACAGTAATAAAAGGAAATGTTTGTACAGTTGAGTACAGGTAATAGTTAAAGTCACAATGTTACCAGTAGATATAAAAGTCGTAATAGTGACAGTGACAATGATAATGATGATAGAAGAAGCAGTAGCAATAGGAACAGTGATTAGTAGTAGTAGTAGTAGTAGTAGTTGTAGTAGTAGTAGTAGCAGTAGTAAAAGTAGTAGTAGTGGTAGTAGTAGTAGTAGTAGTGGTGGTAGTAGTAGTAGTAGTAGTGGTAGTAGTAGCAGTAGTAGCAGTAGTAGTAGTAGTGGTAGTAGTCGTAGTAGTCGTAGTAGTCGTAGTAGTCGTAGTAGTAGTAGTAGTAGGTTAGTAGTAGTTAGTAGTAGTAGTTAGTAGTAGTAGTTAGTAGTAGTTAGTAGTAGTTAGTAGTAGTTAGTAGTAGTTAGTAGTAGTTAGTAGTAGTTAGTAGTAGTTAGTAGTAGTTAGTAGT